>Ga0183097_10278_pt1 | contig 136906 bp, 102 predicted proteins | sample BioMet8_FD_128883 | JGI IMG/M metagenome (GOLD analysis project Ga0183097, IMG submission 128883) | Microbial communities from bioreactor (seeded with sewage sludge) at Lawrence Berkeley National Lab, California, USA - Biofuel... | ecosystem: Engineered > Bioreactor > Anaerobic > Unclassified ... | reverse complement strand
GCGAAAGCACGATGAGTTCCGAACGTCGAGTTTTACATGACAAGATCGTGAACCTCAGTCAAGAACATCGCCGCTTTGGCTATCGACGAGTGGCGGCACTTTTGCATCGGAGCGGTTGCGAAGTGAACGTGAAATGCGTGCAACGGATTCGCAAAAAAGAAGGCCTGCAAGTTTGTCGCAAACAACACAAACTGCGCCGAGTGGGAATATCGACGGCACAACGCCAGCGAGCCGATCACGCGAACCACGTGTGGAGCTGGGACTTTGTAAGCGACCAAACGGAGAACGGAACAGGATTGCGAATGTTGACACTCATTGACGAATACACGCGGGAATGCCTGGCGATCCACGTGGATTGGTCGATCCGAGCCGTGGACGTAATCACGGTGGTGGAAGCCGCGATTGCACGATACGGCGTTCCCGAACACTTGCGCAGCGACAACGGGCCGGAGTTCATCGCGTATGTGATTGCGGACAGGTTGAAAGAAAAGAATGTCAAGACGATGTATATCACGCCGGGCTCGCCTTGGGAGAATGCGTATATAGAAAGCTTTCACGACAAACTACGGGACGAATGCCTGAACCGCGAAGCATTCGGGAGCCTGTTGGAAGCGCGAATCGTGATCGAAGAATGGCGGATATTTTATAACATGGAAAGGCCGCACAGTTCGCTGGAATACCAAACGCCAGCGGAATATAGTCAGCGGCGAAACAGTTTGGGGCTGTGGTCGGGCTACGCCCTCCCTACGCCCCGAACTGAACAGCAGAAACAAACAAAAACAATGGCAAAACTCTACTTATAACCTGTCCACTTTTTCGGGGCAGGCCAATTCCATCCAAAAACTTGGGAGTCTTGTTCAAGTTCACTTCATGGTTTCATCTCTATTACCGTCACCTCATTTGGATCGTGGGTATCTTAAACCACCAACAATGCCTGCTCCGTCTGATATTTACCTATACAATGGAGAAAAAAGCAGATTGGATCGACTTCATATTGACGGTGAACCTGATGGCTGGTGGGATAACGAGCATTTTATTTTACAAACTCCAAAACATGATTTTCTCCTCTTTGACGTCATCACACAGACAACATCGCCACTGTTATCGCAAACTCAAATTGCCAAGACATTCACAGAAGCTGGCATCACGGAAGATCCTTCAAAGGGTTCCTTTTTCTCTTCATGGAATGGCAAGGAATACATTCCCTATTTTACCGATCTCCACTCAAAGTGGCTGGCTACAAACTCCTATCTTTTCAGACTAGAACGCCCTGACAAAAAGCTGGTTCTCATTACAAATAATTTCAAATTCGAATGGTTAGATTCATTTAATCTCTCCCAGACACTCTACCTCTATTCAGGCCGTGAATCAGGGAGAAAAAGCAGTGGAGTATATATACGTGATTTAGCTGCCAATACGAACTTCACTCTGATCGCTGATGACGGAAGCAAATCTTTCAGCGCTCCCAGATTTTATGAAAATAAGGTCATCTTTGTTCGTAAAAATGCTCTTTGGCAAACGGATTTGACGGGTTCCAACGTTGAGCAATTATTCCCGTCTCCTAAAAAGTGAATGATTTCGCAGATCATCTGTCTGCTTGTTTCAGGTCAAAGGGCTCGCTAGTATTCGTCGATCACGCAACACCGCCAGTTTTTGTCAATGATTTTGAATGACTGGTCAGCTTAAAGCACCGATGGATAATGCACGCGATTTTTTTCGTTACATGCCATTCAACCCGGAAGTTGAGGCATGGGGGGCGTGTGTTGTCAACGCCGGTTTTGCATCAGTAAAACCCGGTTCGCCTTATCCTCCTTGCGTTCATCCCAAAGACCACCATTTTACATGGGAAAAAGGCCGTGTTCTGCCCAATTATTGTTTGATCTACATCACGCGAGGCTCCGGCATTCTTGAAACGCACCCAGGAAACATGAGTTCCATTTCCGCTGGCGACGTCATCATTCTCCATCCTCATGTATGGCATCGTTATCGGCCATTGCCACAAACGGGATGGGATGAATACTGGATTGAATTTGTTGGGAACCAAGCCTTGCGTGTCATGAAAATAGCGGGATTCAAACCGGAGATACCCGTTGTCTCAATCGGCTATCAAGAACCGGTCATGTCTCTCTTCATGGAGGCGTTAGAATTGCTACGTAAAGAGCCGCCAGCCTACCAGCAAATCCTTGGGGCACTCACTCTTCAAATCATTGCGAGAATGTTGTCTGCAATGAGGAGTGAACGTCAGGAAGGAAAGCCAGTCAATGCCGTCATTCGGGAGGCAAAGCAATTACTGGCAACCCACCCCACCGAGCACAAACGCCTGGATCAATTTGCCACGCAGTTAAACATGAGTTACTCGTCATTCAGGCGGCTTTTCAAAATTGAAACGGGTTACTCTCCACGACAATTTGTGTTGGAAGTCCAGCTCCGTCGGGCAACTGAACTCTTATTGCACACCGAGTCACCTGTGTGCCAGATCGCCGAAGAATGCGGATTTGAGTCGGCTTATTATTTCTCTAGATTCTTCAAACAGAAAATGGGAACCACCCCCACGCTGTTTCGCCGGAAATCCATTCATTAGGCGGCGATTGTCAATAAAACGCCACCCATTAAATTCCTCTGAACTGCCAAAAGACTCTATCGAAGAGTCAAAACGAGTTTTCCCGATTTATCGGACTTAAGTAGGATGGCCCCGTCTTTTGTTTCTTCACATGAGCCCACCTTGGTCTCCAGAGCGTAAACAATCCCCGCCTGCTCATAGTGAACTGCATTTGAATCAACCCACTGAACGGCTGAGGATTGAGGTTTTCCACCAACCAGCTTCCATCCCCATTTCAACGGCTTCCGATGGGCATCAACTGCGGTAAAAACGAGGCTGTTCTCATGGCAAACAATCTTGACAGCCCCTCCCCCACGCAATGGCTGACTGATGCTCAAGCGTTTCTTAAGCTGTTCCTTAATGACGGGCACGCCATCAATGGCCATGGCTGAATCCTTGCCATCCGCTGAAACTAAAACGGGCCACATTCCTGCCTGCGTTTTTCCTGAATCATGCCAAAGCGCCCAATCCATGAATGGCAGCGTATGGAATGTCATTGTGTTGCCCTTGAGTGGCGTCTCGTGCGTCGGAGAAACATACTTTTCGTCAAAACCATGAAAATCGCGGATAAAAAAGCCGCCATTTTCCCAAAGCAAATTCAACCGGTAGAAACGGCTGTCATACCAGACAGTCCTGCGATTTTCGTTTTTCCAGTCACTCATGCAAACAACCGATGTCGGAGGGGTTTGCGAGTAATGTTTCTTAAACCACGTTCCAGCCTGTTGTAAGGTCATCACCTTGACATCTCCGGCTTTGGCCAGCTTGTCCAGCATGGCAATCTGCATGGTCAGACCGTCCTTCATCGCCTTCCAGCCAAATGAGTTTTCCTGTCCAACCTGGGTGTATCCGAATGCCAATGAAGGCTGATGAATCAGATTATCCATGAACCACGCAACCCAATTTGAAGAGGCACCCGCATTGCCATAAACCGGTTCCAGTGACAATAAGCCCGGAGTCGTTCCATGTTGGTAAATGGGGTCACTGCCCAGCATTCTGAAAACGGGGATCTGGATCTGTCCCTTCTTTGTCTGCGCCGGCATGTATGAATTCACACGGCTTGGATAATAAGCCTGGTTCCAATAGCCACCCCACAAGGTGTAACCATCCGTGCCAACCTGATCTTTGCAGTTGCAGGCAGCAACAACGCCGTAACGTTCTGCCATGTATTCCAGGGTGACTTCATCGATAAACCACGAGCCAACGGATTTGGGATAATAACCAAAAATGCTTTTAAAATCGGCCATGTAGACATCAACAAGCTTGCGTCTCTCCTCAGGCGTATATCCTGGAGAAAAACCAACATCCGATGCCGGGTCCCACTGATGTTGACCACGCCACTTCAGCCCGGCTTTCTCCACAAGAATCTGCGGGATTTCCCACCAGACACCAATCTCATCCTTGGGGGACAGTTGTTCTTTAAGCAATTTCTGATAACGAGGATTCATCAACGCGTCATATTCCAAAGCCCACGTTGCAGGCAATCCTGTCGGCTTGATTAGCTCGATCTGATTGCGAGTGGTCTCGAACATGATCTCCTCGGCATTGGCCATCCGAAAATCTTCATTACGAATAAAATTGTAGATGTTTACAATACGCGGATGGGCAGCCATGGCTCCCTGAGCAATCCCTATCAATAACAATACAAAAAGCAATGTTGCTACGCGTGTATTTGCAAATACACGGCATGAGCAAACTGTGGAAAGTCTCGAAAACGTCTTAAAAACGCTTTTGAACTTGGATTGAACAAAGTTGTGTAATTTCATTCTGAATCAGTTTCAACCAGCGAAAAGTTCCAACCAATTTTCAATTGGAACGCTTACGCAATAATAAATTTCGATGATACTTTTACGAGTTTTATTCAAAAGAAGCAAAATAGCATCACTTCTCGGCAGTAAATTCATACTTTCCCGAAACCGCTTCAAAAACGGCATTTCCGTCAACATAACCGATCAAGCGCAAGCCTTTTGCGTTCGAGGCGAGGTGTCCACTTTCAAAAACCACATCGGCTGATTTTGCAGGAACGTATATGGTTGCCTTCACACTTGGAGGAATAACGACGCACATTTTTAAACGGTTTTCATTTCTCCTCCACTCACTGACTATACGTCCACATGGCGAATCAAAATGTGCCTTTACCCAAGTCAGATCTCCCAAAAGGTGAGGATGAATCTCAATGCGGCGAAACCCCTCCCCTTGCGGTGCAAAGTTGATTCCGGCCAAAGTTTGATAAAACCACGCATCGCCGTTTCCGGCCTGAATCAACAACGCTTCACTATTCATTCCCGGTGACCGAGTGTCCATATCCCAACGTTCCCAGATGGTTGTGGCTCCCTTTCCAATCATGTATCCCCAGCTCGGTCGTGTGGTCTGAGTGACAATCGTCCACGCAACATCCGGTCTGCCGATTTCTGTCAACGTCTGCAAAATCCATTGTTGTCCAATCAAACCGACCGATAAATGTCCATTATGTTTGACAAGAATGTTGTCAACCAGATTGGAAATGACCGCATTTCGATCCTTCTCAGGCACCAATCCAAATTGGAGTGCCAGCACGTAAGCGCACTGTGTATCTCCCTTGTAAGTGTGCGTTTTGGAATCATAGAATACTTCATTAAATGCCTGACCAAGCTTTCCAGCCAGGCGACCAAATTCTGCTTTATCCTCGGCCTTGCCAAATCTCTCTGCCCATCGCTCCATGATGCGATAGTTGTGATATTGATAGGCACTTGAAACCAGTTCACGCGGAGTTGCCCCATTGTCGCTGACTTTTTCGTCCATCGATGAAGCGTCACACCAATCGCCATAACTTGTTCCCTTTAGTGTTCCATTTGGAAGCTCATGACGGCGCATGGCTAACACCCATTTTTTCATGGATTCGTAATTTCGTTTGACAACGGAATCGTCCCCATAAAAATCAGCCATCCAATCAGGAATGATTGTAAAGACGCTGGGCCATTCCACTCCGTCCCCCCAAACCCAATATGCCGCAACATCTGGAATGGAACCGTCATTCCGTTGGGATGCCCGAACATCATCCATCCACTTTGCATAAAACGAGGCCACATTGAAGTTGAACGCCTCGCTCTCCGAGTCTTTCGAAGGGTCGCCCATCCACGCCTGACGCTCGTCTCGATCCGGATCCAATGGCGCACTGCGGAGAAACATCCTCATTCCCCAACGCATTGCTTGATGAATGCGATTCACGAGTTCATTTGAGCATTCGAACTCACCAACAAATTCCACATCGGTATGAATCACAAGTCCCTCAAAACTCCTCAGGCCTTTTGGCAAACCGGTAATCTGGACACGACGAAACCCCTGTCCTTTAAAACGCGGACTCCAAGTCTCAATTCCCTCCCCCTTGAACACATAAACATCCGTGCAACGGGCTTCACGGTTATCCGCAGTCTTAAGTGTACCGTCAGGCTTGAGGCTGTATGCGCTGACAAAACGGACTTCCGTTCCGCGAGGGGCCGATGCCGTGATGCGAAAAGTCCCATAAAAATTCTGCCCCATGTCAAAAATCTGAACGCCAGGAGCTGGACACGTGACCGTCACAGGCCGAACAATTTCCGTCACGCGCATCGGTTCGATCATTTGGGCACGCAACCGGCCTTTCGGTCCATTAACGAGCAGAGCCTTGTGCCACTTGGAATCATCAAATCCGGGACAATCCCACCCCGGCATCTCCATTCTCGCGTCATACTCCTCGCCGTCATATTCATTGTTAAGGCGAATGGGCCCCTCCGTTGTCAGACGCCATTGATTATCGGTGCAAACAATTTCCTTACTGCCGTCCGCATACTCCACCTCCAATTGCATGAGAAGTTTTGGATATCCATAATCAATTGTTTGGGCCGGCTTCTGTGTCCGTGGTGTAAAATATCGACCGTTTCCCAATGCCACACCAACGGCATTACTCCCCGAACGCAACTGGCGCGTCACATCAAATGTCACGTAATAGGCTGTTTTATCGTAGTCTGAAAGCGCCGGGTCCATCACGTGGTCAGACACCTCAGTTCCATTCACAAACAAATCAAAGAACCCCAGCCCGCAAACATATGCAGTCGCCCGTTGCACTTTTTTTTCAACCTGAAATTCACGCCGCAAATAGCGGGCTGGCAATTCACGATTAATGGCTTCAATTTTCCCCCACGGAGCTACGCCATAATCACCAAGCACTTTTGCCAACATCCACGTTTTCTGATCCTGAGAACTTTCCCATTGATCGTCTGAGACCAGTTTTAGTGTTTCGCCATTTGACAATTTGACACAGACTGAAAACAACACACCCGCCGGAGAGGGCGCATTTCCTACGTTCGTTGCAACGATGGAAAAAACATTCGTTCCACCACGTAAAAATGAGGCTGCCTCAAAACGAACAGGCCTTGTCCAGTCATCGCCGCAGGCAATTTTTTGCCCATTCAGACTCAACTCAAAAGCGTTATCCGCAGTAACCGTTCCAACAGCAGAGACCATTTTCACCGCATCCGGTAACACAAAATTTCTTCGGAAATACTTGCTGCCCGGAGCTGCATTTTGGAGAGCCTCTTCACCGGGAGACCAAATCCATCGCGCCTTTTCAAATGATGAGACTTCATCCCAACCAATCCACTGGGCCCGCCAATCTCGTGCGTCTAAAAAACCCATTGACCACATCGACGATTTGCTCCATTGGGAAGCTTTGCCAGTCTCATCCCACACCCGCACTTTCCAAAAGCAGCGTTCACGCGAAGTGAGCGCTTTCCCACCATATTCCACCAATGCACAGTGACTCGACTCGACCTTCCCGCTGTTCCAAAGGTCCCCCTGATCTTTGTCAATCATGTCAGCAGTAGAAGCTACGATGATTTGATAGGCGATCTGGCTCGCGCCCCGACGACTCGATTCAAAAATCCAACTCAAGCGCGGTTTTAAAACATCAATCCCCACGGGAGCATCCAAGTATTCGCAGCGAAGATGCGTAACTTCCCCTTTAGCGACACCGCAACAGAACAGGGTCAATGACACCAACAGCACAAAGTGTTTGACGATTCTTGTTTTCATATTGAAACAACTTTTGATTGCCCCATTTCTTCGTTTCTTCAACAACAATTATTATGAAACACAAATTCAATGGGTGTTCGTATTATGACGGTCAGGAGGCATTTTCACACTGTAGAAATTGACCTTTTTTTGCACATTCTGATCAGGGCTGCGACAAAACAAACAAGAAATTCTGGTCAGATTGTGCAATTAAATTATCAGTTTGTTAATGGATCAAACGGCAATTCCAGATACTATAAAGCAACAACAACGTTATGACTCCTAAAGAGAGAATTCTTGCTGTTTTGTGCCGTCAGCCTGTCGATCGATTACCCATTGACCTGTGGCATACCCCGGAAATTGGCGCCGCTTTGCGAAAGCACTGCGGTGTAGAAGATGATCTGACGTTATACAAGAAACTCGGACTCGACAAAATCGTCTGGGATTTCATCGATTACAAAACTGAGGTTGGAGAAAAGGCTGGAGCACAATCTGGAGCAGGCGCTGAATCAGGCGGAACCCGCACCATGTGGGGAGTGCCATTAAAAAACATTCAGGCTGGAGAAGCCCAGTATGCAGAATTTGGAACCGCCCCCCTCTCTGGTTATGACACTCCTGAATCCCTGGATAAATATCCGTGGTGGCCCAAAGTCGAGAATTTCGATTACGAAGGGGCAAAAGCCCTGGCTCAACAAGCCTCACAGGACTTTGCAGTGATTGGTCCGTGGGTTTCCTTTTACGAAATCTATTGTCAAATGCGCGGATTGGAACAGTCTCTCATGGACTTGATCGAAAACCCGACTTTGGTGGACGCCATTTTGGATCGGATTGAAAGCATTCAGACCGAAATGATGCGCCGTTTTTTTAATTGTGCCGGCTCGCACGTCAATCTCGTTTTTATCAGTGATGACATCGCTGGACAACGTTCTCTACTGCTCTCCCCCGTCCTATGGCACCGTCATTTGGAACCGCGTCTAAAACGCTGGTGCGATTTGATTCACTCACACGGATTGAAAGTCTTTTATCATACCGATGGCGCTGCACGACCGCTTCTTCGTCCAATCCTCGATTGCGGCGTCGATGTCCTGAACCCCATCCAGCATGTTTGTCCCGGAATGGATGTGAACGAACTCAAAAAAGAATTTGGTCATCGAGTCATCTTCCACGGAGGAGTTGATAACCAGACTGTTCTGCCTCGGGGAACAGTCGACGACGTCCGTCGCGAAACGCTTCAATGTCTGGAAACTCTGGGCGCAGGGAAACAGGGATACATCTGTTGCTCCTGCCACAATGTCCAGGCAGGAACTCCAATTCAAAATGTTCTTACGATGATTGAGACAGTCCAAAATTCGGGCCGTCTGTAATTGTGCAAGAAATGTAACTTTCTGCCAAAAAACAGGCGCTTTTCCTGCTTTCAAACTATTGAATATACTGAATTATATTGCTCTACTGCGCTGAAAAAGCCGTCCAGATTTTCCAAGAAACAGTTGGGTGGCAAATCGCATCCAGATGAAATGACAAAGTTTTTGAATCTGGCAGTTGAAGCCAGTAATTCATTCGTTTTTTCTTTCATCTCGTCTCTAGTGGTTTGACAAAACACTCGGGCCGGATCGAGGTTGCCGAACAAATAAATATCCGACGAAACTTCGCTTAACGCTTTGATAATATCCATCGGTGCGCCAAAATGAAAATGGTGCAGACCGGTCGCAAGAATTGCGGGCAAATGCACATTTTTTGCAGCGCAGTTGTGCAGGATCACAGAAAATGTTTCACATTCAATTGATCTGGTGATTTCTCGAATATAATTCGAGGAAAAAATGGATAAACCTCGGGGCGAAAGAAGGCCAGCCGCTGGTTCAGCCATGAGCACTCCGTGGGCACCGGCTGTTTTGAACGCCCTCAAATACTCGCCCAAAAAGATCGAACATTTTTCGATCACAGAGTGCATCAAATCCGGCTCTGAAGCCGTCAATTCCAATGCTTCGGTCACTCCAACAATTCTGGCAGCCAAAGAAAATGGACCGATGCACCCGCCCACAACAATGACGTCAGAGATCTTCCTTAATTTACTGACCGTTTCCAAATATACCCCGGTACGTCCATCTCCTGGTTTTGGAATTGATAGTTTTTTTGCCTCGTCGATTCCAGTCACCCGCCGCCCCACAATGGATGGAATCTCATTTTCTGAAAAGTGAACTTCACACCCAAAAGCCTCTGCCTCAGCGCTCAAATCCATTGCCGAAAGAACAAACTTGGTATGATATCTGGCATGTAAAGCCGCCTGAATATCAAACTGGATTTGCGAATTCGTGATCACATCCTTCACTCTGGCATTCGCCAATGAAAGCCCGGGATACATTGCGATTGGCATCGCTTCCCGTTGCAAGGATGAGCGGATTCGCTGGCTGAGACCGGAGTTGTCCATGATTAAAGGTGTGACCTCGAAAATGCTTTTCTACACAAAGTGCCGACCTGTCATTCTGCAAGAACCTGAGCAGCCATCTTGCAAACCTTGGCTGCACTGTCGCAATATCCGTCAGCGCCAATCTCATCGGCATACCGCTGGCTGATCGGGGCACCACCAATGAGGATTTTCACCCGATCACGAACTCCAGCTTCTTTGATGGCATCAATCGTTTTCTTCATCGAAGGCATGGTTGTCGTCAAAAGAGCAGACATTGCAACAAGATTGGCCTTGTTATCTCGAACGGCTGATATGAATTTTTCCGGTGGCACATTCACCCCAAGATCCACGATCTCATATCCACCCCCTTCAAGCATCGCTGCCACAAGGTTTTTTCCTATGTCATGAAGATCGCCTTGAACCGTTCCAATGGCCACCTTCCCTGCTGGTTGGATTCCCGAATTTGCGATCAATGGCCGAATCAACTCCAAAGATGCTTTCATGGCACGGGCAGCAATCAGAAGCTCGGGCACAAAAAATTCGTTACACTCGAATCGTCTGCCCACTTCAGCCATGGCTGGCACCATGTGTTGCGTAACCAGAATCATGGGATCAATCCCTTCTTCGATTGCCTCTCCGGTAATTGCCTTTGCATTTTTGGAATCCCCGTTTAGTACGGCATCATATAGTGCATGCAGATCTCTCATAGGTTTGAACTTGCATCCACCCTAACAATTCATATTGCCAGCCAACAATGGGAATCAACTAGCGGAATCACACATGACTGAAAATGCTATGTTTCAATAAAATGTGTTGCCACTGGTAAAAGCCCTGCCAGAAATAAAATGTCCACTAAAACCAGTAAATCGCTATTCAGGAACTGTTTGGTGTTTGCGGGGGCTCCGACCGTTGAACCGCGTAAATGCGCGTGTAAAATCATTGGAATGCTTGTATCCCAGGGCAAAACTCACTTCCTTGACTGCCACATGTCCTGTTGAAAGCCATTCCTGAGCGCGTTGCATTTTAAGTCGATGATAGTATGTTGCAACCGATTCACGAAGCTGTGTCCGAAAAAGCCGGTTCAATGTTACCTGGGAAATCTGAAGATAATCACATAAGACAGCCACCGGTTTCGGCTCGTCCAGGTTTTGAGACAGCCATCTCAGAGAAAACTGAAGACGCAAATCCATTTCTGGAGGATTCAATCTCGGGCTTTGAGCACGGGCAATTGCAAGGTCCAATTGCATATGCGCGATTTTCAATTCCGTTTCCGTCAATTTGTCTGGATGTTCAACGGCGTTCCGACAAACAACATGGATTTGCTTCAGCTTCTGTCGCAACGAACCATCCACCAAAAACAAACGGAAACCACCAGGGGGTGGAACACACTCCTCACAGCAGGGACCGTTCGCCCAAAGCCAGGCCAACAGTTCGGATTTTTCAGTTTTATCATTACTTAATTCACAGCCACAAGATGGATCCACAATGATCAATTGTTCTGGAGGCATTCTGACAACGCCCTTGGCCAGCCGCAGCATTCGAGCCCCCTTGCTGACGAACAAGTAACTCCATCCCTTGGTAGACACCAATGGTCTTTCTCCATAACGCCCCCATCCCAAATGGAGAAGGTCAGTCTTTTCAGTTCTCGGACAATTTATGCCGGAATCGAAACAACCATTTTGATTTAGTGGCTTCATTTTGCAACGTGACAGTAGCATCATCAGTCACGCATGATAAAGCCATAATTACGAATTCCCTACAGGGGTTTGATTGGCTTCCTTCCACAATCATCGCTGCTGCATCCAACGGAGCGGTTGCGCTGGAGTCCGAATTTCAACTGTCGTGGGCTTGTCGAGTTGAAGAACCAGACGCCCTGTCTTCAAGTCAAACTGGTGAGGCGCCTTAATTGGAGTTTCAACCCCATTGAGTCTGACAACTGGAAGTCTCTGAAAACCGTTTACTAGAATAAACCAGGACTTCGGAGCCCAACTGGAAACTTTAAAAACCACCTGTTGTTCCGTTTCGCTTTTCTCAGAAATTGGACCAGGAGCATGAACAATAAGGCTGTGTTGGGGCAGGATCGCGTAATCGTAAAGCGGCTGTTCGCCAAAATAGGCGTTTGCCTCAGGCATCAAAGATGCGGGATTGATTGGAACCGGGTTTTGCACTTGCAGCCGGAGATTGTAACTATCGGGTAATAACCCCTGAAATTCGGGATCAGACGCTGGATGCGTATGCTGAAGCCCTGCCACAGCAATCCCATTGGCCAAACGTTTCCACGGGCCTTGTATATCATACAGTGAAAAACGGCGAATCGCATTCCCATAAACAAGGCCACACCACTGAACCGGCAATCCCATCCAATCCGGGCTGATCCATTGAGTCGCCCCAAAAACCGCAATAGTGCTATATATCCCCACAGCCCCTTCACATGGCTGTGTCAAATAAATAAATGGCAATCCAGTCCACGCCCAATACCGGGCCTGTTCCAGATATTCAGGATCCCCCGTCAACTCATAGCCAATGGTATAGGCCTTGACCAGGTGGGCACTGGCCAGAATGTCGGGTGTATGCAGTGGAACTTCCCACGTTTGAGCACCCCGCGGAACGGTATTGCGGAAACGATCCATCGCTTTGAGAACACGCAACCCTTCACGAATCAATTCAACATCCCCTGAAAAAATGCCCTGTTCCAAAACGCCCGCGACCGAAGCCCCCGCCAAACCATTTGCCTCATGCGACCAATGTGTTTTTGACAGATCATTTCCAGTCTTTGGCGCATCATATTGAACCGTGCCATCCGCATGAAATGCCCTCAACTGTCCCCTTCCAACACTCACTGCCGTGGCAGCATTCTCCAACACGCCTCCATAGACCAGTGATTCCACAGGAAAACGAATGTGCCCAACTCCCGAAAAATTAAGTGAATCGACCGGAACCGCCTGCCGCGCGTCTTGAGCAGCTCCCTTCAACCGCGATTGCAAAGCCGGATCAGAAACTTTTTGCGCCAGCCAATCCATGTCCATCGCGGCATCCGCGGCATGATGCAGTCCAAATGTCTCACCCACGGCGTGCCGAAACTGGTTTCCTTCGCGAATCTTGGTATCCAGCCAGCCATGAGCAATTAGATTGTAATACGAAGCCGGTGTATAACCGCTCTTGGGCAGTTCGGGCAGCCCGCAGGCAGCAACATATTTTTGAAGCGCCGGAACAATTGTGTTCCCCTTTCCACCAATTAACGTCGCTTTCAGAACAAGGGGTTGTCCCGCTTTCAACGTGACACCAGAATACGGCATCAACTGTCCGTCTGCTCTCAAGTCCGGCGTTGAACCCGGAAAAATGATTCCCATTAAATGGCCACCCGAATGGAAAATGCGATCTGGCGAATCGTGAAGAGCGGCAAATTGCGGAGTCCGATTCCAAATCAGCCCGACATACCGATTTCTAGCCGAAAGTGCCATGCACGGGAAAGTCACCTTGAGTGAATCCGGCACCCGACGCATATACGTTGCAACGGTAATATCCGCCTTGGAACTACTCTCTTCATTCTCCAAATATTCAAGTCCAGGAAGAACAGCCTGATCCTTGTTCGTTCCAAATGAGCCAGCCCCCGGCAACAAGGTAAACATCGGCAAAAACAATACATCCCGGTCACGATCCACCACCACAGAGCTTTCAATCTCAATTCCCTGTGCTCCCGGAGAAAATCGTTGAATCCATTTCCACTGAGCACCATCGGGATCAATTACAGACGTCGACGCTTCCAAAACCGCACCGTTCTTTGACACAGAAACCGGGTTCGTCACTCCAAACCATTGCTGATGCTCCCCCTTACAATAGCCAATCAGACTCTGACAATTTCCAACCGCAAAATTCTCCCCATCCACACGCACAGAAAAGTTACCCAGTGCGCCATTACCGCAAGACAATGAAAGAGAGCCTGAAGTAATTTCGACAGCGTTACTCTCAACTTTCCCCATCTTGAAAACCGGCCAAGACGGCTCCGAATATGAATACCGTGGTTCGAAATGAATCCACTCAATGGCACAATCCCCACACCGTCCCGGTGGATCCAGCCGGAAATGGAATTTCGATCCCAATGCGGGAATTGGAATACGCGTTTCAACCCACTTGCCTCCCGCCACCGGAAACAAAATGGAGTCCTCCTCCTTTGGGTCCTCGCCATTTCGAAAATAGAACACCTGAAAAAGGCCGTTCTTATCCAATTTCATCCGTATCTTCATCCATAACGCCTGCTTCTCCGGAAAATTCTTTGCCGGACTGGACAAATACGGGTCATCTCCGGCCAGCACCAAATGCAATCCGCTCCCCGTAACCTCCACCTTCGAAATATCATGCACTCCACCCCAAGCCTGCAATTCGGTAGCGTTGGTAAAATCAAATACGGGCAAAGTCTGTGCCCTGACATTTCCTCCCACCAACATAATTGCAACCAACACGACAGTCCCTGTTAAAAAATGACAACTCGTCTTCAAAAATTTCATTTCTCTCCAATTCTTAAAATTTAATCACCACATGAAGTGTAACCATCCCCTTAATTAAAAACGGGAATACCTGAAAAAGTAAATTCGGTGACACCAGTAATTAGGACGGAACTGGACAACCGCAGATTCATTTTTCGAACCTCAAACCATCCAAATGCACTCTTCAATACGCCATTCCTCCTTTTCAGAATCCGATTCTGCGACTAACGTGCGCGCGTGCTGCCACACGAGACATTGATTAACCTGCTCAAAAGCGACACGCCACCATTGGCCCTCGCGCCAATGCAAGACGTGTCAGGCCTAGCTTTTTGGCGTCTCCAGTCGAGCTACAGCGCCGCAGACATTTATTGGACCGAATTCTTCCGTGTCCACGCAGATTCCCACCTCGAAAAGTGGATACTCGAAGCCATCAACAATAATCCAACCGGCAAACCTATTATCGCCCAAATGGTTGGAAATGACATTCCCTCCCTCGTTCGATCCGCAAAACAACTTCAGCACTACCCCATCGCCGCTGTTGATCTCAATCTCGGCTGCCCCGCCCCGGTTGTTTACCGCAAAGCCGCTGGAGGAGGGCTCCTGCGAGACCTAAAAACTGTAGACAACATTCTGGGCCATCTCCGAGCCGCAGTCACCATTCCCCTGACCGTAAAAACACGCATCGGATTTGACTCGGCGAACCATTTTGACGAGTTGCTCGACCTCTTTGAAAAACACCAAGTCGACTTGGTCGCCATCCACGGACGAACCGTCAAGCAAATGTACTCGGGCACCGTCCACTACGACCTCATAGCCCATGCCGCGAAACGGCTTCCCTGCCCCGTCCTTGCGAATGGCAACATCTACAGCGCCACTCAAGCCGCGGACCTTCTAAAAACCACGACCATCCGCGGACTCATGATCGGACGCGGAGCCATCCGTAACCCATGGATTTTTGACCAAATCCGCTCCCAAATTCGAGGCATTCCCCCTCGATTTCCAACCGGACGAGAAGCCCTTGCATATATCCACGCATTATGGGATGCTGAAATAGATTCCAACGTTCGGGAAATCTCACAAGTCCAACGCATGAAGAAATTTATGAATTTTTTTGGCGAAGGACTTGAAATGTCCAAAGAATTCTTGTATGAAATAAGGCGGGCTACGACAAGAGCGGCCTTCTTCCACCTCTGTGAGAGGCATTTGGACCATGACCGCCCGATGGCACTTGAGCCATCTAAGCCCGAGGGTTTCAAAGCGGGGCTTTGAAAAAGAGCGTAAAAGTGATTGACGGAAAAGAGGTTCACTTATACATTACGCGCTCCTTTGGCATCCAAAGTAGCTCAATGGTAGAGCACGCGGCTGTTAACCGTGTGGTTGTAGGTTCGAGTCCTACCTTTGGAGCCATTTTTTCGAGCAAAATCGAAAAATTGGCGTAACTGACACACCTCTAAAAAGCATCCAGTGGAGACGCCTTCCCCCTAAAAGCTAAAAGATCTGCCTTTAGTTTAGCCTATTCGGTCGTTACCCCCTCAATTCATTTGTTGGTAATAGTCGTTGCCGATAAAAGCCATCTTCACCTAAAAAATGTTCTGGCTATAGCATCCAACTCCCCTGGACAGCCAAATCCTATTTACATTTGAATCGATCCAAATAATGGGAAGTGCAACAAAATTGGCTTTTATAGCATCGTGAAAAAAGGAACGGGCGGAACGTGGCAGATTCGGACGTGTATTCCCAAGGATTTAAAGAACCTCGTTACCACTGCAAAAATTGCTGTTCCAGTGATTGCAACGCATGGCTGGCGAATCGTGGTCAATGCATCTCAAATGGCCCGTGTATTTGAAGTTCTGGCCACCTCGATTGTTTACGACATTTTTCAAGTTGGGCGTTGTTTCTCAAGGCGTGATTGTAGCCTGTATCCGCCGTTTAAGTTTTTCACGAAGATCACCCGGCGTGTTCCAAATAATATGGCTGTATTGGCGGGTATCGAAATGCGCCTTACCTATTTCATTTTCGCGGCAAGTGAAAATCACTGGACGACCAAGGCCCATCATTAGGCCTGCTTCAAAATATACTCCCCCCCTATGCTGGGTGAAATCAGCCACTAGGAATTTGCTTTTCCGAATTTCCGCGACAATCACATCACAAATTTTTTCATTGTGTTCTTTTGCGTCAACACGCAGCGGTTTGTAGCTGCAATCTTCAACAGCAAGTTTCAATCCTTCGGTCCATGCTTGATCTAGGTCCCTATCGAAAGACATTGCGATAAAGGCTTGCTTACTTAACGGCCCCCAAAGGCCGCGTTGAAGATCGGCAACCCGCTCAAGAGCCTTTGTGCTGAGGGTTATTCTACATGGAATGCCAGAATTATAACCTGAAAGATAACCTGCATCTATAAGGTGTCGTAGAAGAAACATCATCTCCTGCACATTATATGCCATCATGAGAGGTTCAGAACCCTGTTCGATAAGTATCTGATCACCCAAATGCGTTGTTTTTCTTTCAAGGTTAAGGAGAATTCGATCCAATCTTTCTGCAAGTGATTTTGGAAACAATGCTAAAGCTTCTAAAATTCCAATTGATCCTGTCGGTGCATTCGTAGGAATCAAATTCTGTTGGGAAAAAAGAGCGACTTCCAACCCTTGATTGTTTTTTTCATTGATAATTGCTGCTAGTTTCCAGAGTTCATCGGTATATTTAGTTTTGCATTGGTCTACTGCAATTTTGGCAATCCAATATTTACCACACGATTCACATTCAATTGTAATACCATCACTCTCCATGGGGAATGTTGTTATCCGGCTACTGAGAGGATGCTTGTTACAGAGTGGACAAAGTGTAGACATTGTGTTTCTCCGTTTCTTCTGATTGGCTTTGTTTATCCCCTTCCTACTAAAATGAGGTAATAGGTAAGATATTCCGCAAGTTTCTTTCCCTTGGGAATACGGAAGGTTGGGATACCCCGCGTTGAAGGACAACTTGAAGAGTGGAAACACATGGAGTTGTTTTAGTTCAATTGTTTTTCAAAGTCCACTAAGGATTTGTAGTCCAAGACGCTGAGAATCCGTTGATGGTCATAGTAGAATTCAATATGTTCAAAGAATCAGCTTGGCCTAGGCACTGGTAGTGTAACCTTCTTGTTTCTTGAGACAGTCCAACGCTTCGCATTTGCTGAAAACGTTGTTCTAAAGTCATTTAAGGTGTAACAACTGTCCATGACCGGCTCAAGCGCGTGTTTCCAAGGATTTAAAGAACCTCATTACCACTGCGAAAATTGACGTTCCGGTGATTGCAACGCCCAAAGGGGATTACGGTTGGCGGATTGTGGTCAACGCGTCTCAAATGACCCGTGTGTTTAAAGTTCTGACTGCCTTGATTGATTCGATAATTTCAAGGATTGCATTGCATGAACATCGGACCAAAAGAAAAAGCTGGATGCCTACCATCACTTTTGGGGCAACCTATATGCCGTGTAATCTCTCCGGAAAGTTTAAATCCCCCGGTTCAACCAAGCTTGGTACCATCCAACCTTTGCTTGGGTAACACAGTTAAAGGAACATATTCCCTTCGATGAAATATGCAGACCGAATCAAGTTTGATCCAGAACAATGCGAAGGACGCCCCCCTCGTGAGCCAAAACTAACTGTTACCCGGCAAGATGATTCGTTGCGCCAAAACGACTGTTACCAGCGCAGGTCTTTGTTTTTTGTTAATCGTTTGGAAAGGAGAAGGCCAGCCGTTGTGGCATTAAGCGCTTCTCCCTCCCGTTCTTTTGGGTTCGTTTTTGTAGCGCCGCAGGCGCTCTGTTTTCAAGTCTTTTGGCGGCGCAGCTTGTCAATTACTTTGAGTTGTTCCTTTACTCGGGCTTTGAGTTCAAAGGGGTTGAGAAGGGATTTTTCCCGGTTCAAACGTTCCTTGGTTTTCGAATCTATTTTCTCGCTGGCCACGACTCGGGCCAACGGTGTTTTTGGGGTGTCGTAAACGCGCTTGCCCTTTTCCTTCTTCTCCAGCTTGAGGCTGGTGTGGAAGTAGTTGAGCAACTGGGACCAGGGGCCGCGAACCATTTGGTTGATGGCTTCGACCACCTCGGGATTTTCATAGCGTTCGTATCCAAACCATTGGCGGATGTGTGTCCAGTTCTTTTGTTCGACGTGGGCGTTGTCCCTGATAACTTGGTTATTGCCAGCACTTCTATCAAGAACAATACTCAAACAGCCTATGACAAACCGGATTCTACCTCTTTTACTGCTAACATTTGCGCCATTTTTGCTCAAAGCAGATGAAGGAACAAACACCATTCCCAAACCACCGGGCGTTGTTATTAATCACAGCCCTGCCTCATCCGGCCTTTACATTGGTTCCCCCTCCATTGCGGTGCTGACCAATGGCGATTACGTGGCTTCCCACGACTTTTTTGGGCCTCAAAGCAAGGAAGAAATCAAAGCAAGAACCCTTGTTTTTCGTTCGTCAGATAAAGGGAACACCTGGAAGAAAGCATCTGAAATTCATGGAGCCTTCTGGGCATCGCTCTTCGTCCATCAAGGAGTGCTCTACATCATCGGTGCTGAATGCCAATATGGAAACATTGTCATCCGTCGCTCAATGGATGGTGGGGAAACGTGGACAGAGCCAATCAATGACCAAAACGGGCTTTTGACAACCAATCGCCAGTATCATTGCGCCCCCATGCAAGTTTTGGAATGGAATGGGCGTCTGTGGCGGCCATTTGAAAGACGCGATCCTCCAGAAGGCTGGGGTAGTAATTACTGCGCTGGAATTATTTCCATTCCAGTGAACGCGGATCTTTTAAAAGCCACAAATTGGATGATGAGTCAGTTTATTCCCAGCAACCGTTCATGGAACGGTGGTGATATGGGCGGTTGGCTCGAAGGCAATGCCGTTGTCACGCGGGAAGGACACATGGTGGACCTTCTCCGTGTCGATACACGCAAAGGACCGGAAAAAGCTGCCATCGTCAGAGTCAGTGATGATGGACACACAATGACTTTTGATCCCACAAATGATCTCATTACATTTCCTGGCGGCTCGAAAAAATTCCTGATTCGTTACGATCCAGCGAGCGAACTTTATTGGGTTTTAGCCAATATCGTGATTCCCAAATATAAGGATGAATATCCAGCTCATGTTCGTAATACGCTGGCTTTGCTCTGTTCTAAAGATCTTAGAAACTGGGAATTCCGCGCAAAACTTCTTTCCTATCCCAAAATGAAAAAACACGGTTTTCAATACCCTGACTGGCTCTTTGAGGGCAATGACATCATTGCAGCCGTTCGCACTGGTTTTGACGATGCCGAAGGTGGGGCTCACACGGCTCACGATGCCAATTACCTAACCTTCCAGCGGTTTAAGAATTTCCGCCAACTCAAAACCAAAGCCCCATCAGCCCCATAATCAAACTCAACTGACCCAAAAGGTAATACCACAGGCCCTGTTCTTTATTATTATTGGATCACCGGACAATATGCGTTTACAATGAAACATCGCCAAATCGACAACGCAAAATAACCTTTACGAGCTGAAAATCGAAATAGAACCCTCTCCAACATATGTCCCTGTTTCACTTCTTAACGCGCGCATCAACAGGAGCGGAAAAGCACGGCTCCAATTCATTTTCCGTTGTTCTCTTGTTTCTATTGACATTGCCTCTTTTGGCAAGCTTCCCCTGCTCCGCCGGCTTACCCACTTCCATTGCGACGGTTTCAGACTCCAATGCAAAAAAAGCATGGGTGAAAAACCATCTTTTGCGTTCCGCCTCCGAATTTCCATTCTCATTCGTGTACAAAGGACAAGCTTCGTCCAACATGCTTTCAGAATGCGAACGAAAAACCAACCACCGCAGGCTGGATGAGAACCGAACCGAATATGTCCAAACCTGGACCGATGCTGCCACTGGACTCCAAATCCGTTGCGTGGCGATTGATTATAATGATTATCCCGCAGTGGAATGGACTGTTTATCTTAAGAACACAGGGACAAAAAACACTCCTGTCATTGAGAAAATTCAAGGATTAGACGCCATTTTCAGATGCAAGGCTCAAGATAAATTGACGCTTCATGGCATCAAAGGCGATTTCTGTACAGCAGACAGCTATGAACCTTATCACCTTGAATTAATACCGGGATCTTCAAAGACATTTCATCCACCAGAATACTCCGGTAAATCGTGTGATGGCCCGGAAGGCTGGCCTTATTACAATGTTCAAATGGCAGACAAAGGCTTCATTCTGGCAATCGGCTGGCCCGGCCAGTGGGAATGTAACTTAACCCAAGACAACAATCACACTCTGCGCATTCAAGCGGGGCAACAATTGACACACCTCTGCCTCAAACCAGGTGAAGAAATTAGAACACCACTGATTGCAACGCTCTTCTGGAAAGGCAACAACGTCATCCAATCTCAAAACCTCTGGCGTCGTTGGTATCTTGCCCACACCCTGCCGCGAATTCAAGGCAAGCCACAGCAACCGCTAAACCAAATTCAAGTCGATGGCTCCATGGCCAACACAAAATCAATCAGCGTTTTTCTACATGCTGGCATTCAACCTGATGTTTGCTGGCGCGATGCCGGCGGAAGCTACACATGGTATCCCAACAATGGTGGCCAATGGACTGGCAATGACGCGTGGTTAAACACCGGGGACTGGACAGTTGACCCCAAGAAATACCCGCAGGGATTCAAACCGTTCAGTGATTGGGTGCACTCCAACAAAATGCAATTTCTCCTATGGTTCGAACCCGAACGTGTTGGAAGCACCAATTGCTGGCTTGCCACAAAACATCCCAAGTGGCTTCTCTCCGGTTCCTCACATGGGGGTATTTTGAACTTGGGTAATTCCAAAGCGCTCTCATGGCTCATCAACCACGTCGCGGACGTGATTCAGACTCAAGGTTTGGATTGGTATCGTGAAGACATGAACGGCCAGGGACCTTTGATGGCATGGCGCAAAAACGATGCTCCGGACCGACAGGGGATCACTGAGAATTTCTATGTTCAAGGACATCTGGCCTACTGGGACGCTCTCCGGGAGCGTTTCCCGGGACTCCACATTGATTCATGTGCTTCCGGTGGTCGACGTAACGACCTGGAAACCATGCGCCGGGCTGTCCCACTCTTGAGAAGTGATTTTCAATTTCCAGACATGAAAGGCGTCATCGAAGGAAATCAAGGCCACACATACGGCCTCTCATTCTGGCTGCCATATCAGGGGACCGGGTGTTACATATATACTATTTATGCATTACGCAGTTTTTACATTCCCGCTTTTGGGACTGGTGGAATTGGCGAAGGTGGAATTGAGATGCAAAAGCGAGGCTACCATGAAGCCTCAAAAATAGCCCCTTACATGCTTGCGGACTATTATCCACTAACCCCCTACAATCTAAAACTCGAGCAATGGATATCATGGCAATTCAATCGTCCAGAGCAAAACGACGGTGTTGTTCAAGCCTTTCGTCGTGGTGAATGCACCAATCAAACCCTTGTTTTGCACCTTGTGGGACTTAAACCATCTGCACGCTATGAAATTACAAACGAAGATGTACCTGAAAAAACCACAGTCACAGGTCGAGAATTGATGGAGCAAGGGCTTACTGTTGAAATCAAGGATAAACCAGGTGCCGCGTTGATCTGGTATCGAAAAACCAGATAAACACAATCAAATGGAGGCTCATTTCTACACGCATTTCCAAGTAAGCCACACAACAAACCACGGCCTTCATGAGCTTAATCCTCCACTCAATTTCTCACTGGTCTATGCGAATTTGATTGGATTGTAACTAGCCTTTCGAAGACAAGTTTGTAGAAAAAGACAAATCAAGAGCCATGTCCATTTTTCAGCTTGTATGAAAGCTAGCTGCGATTCGGTTGCATGGTTTACCTTTCTGTCTTACCACGACACAAAGTTCGAAGCTCTAATTGCACTGCTTCACAATCTACTCATCTTCATCGACATGGCGTTTTTTCCAATCCATGTATTTTTTCCACAGGTCCTTTTGAACATAGAGTTCCAGAAAATTCTGTTTTCGCAGTTCAAACAAACCAACCAAAATATAATTCATTGTATCATCGACACTCGGTTGGCTACGCACAATTTCCGTTGGAAATTCATCCTCCAGCAGTAAACGGTTTAAGCGGGCTGCCTTTTCTCCTTCAGGATTCTTACCCAGTAACGTTCTTGTAGAGCTTCGCAATTCTGTCCTTTCAAACCAGTCCTTGTGGGCAAGACTCTTGCCTGAAATAATACTATTGAGGTTCTGAACAAGAACCATATTAACAGCAGCCGCGTTGGTCGATCCCGAGTGGAATTCTGATAGAGACTTCTGCGTTCCCGGCCCCAATTGAGCCCAAATGAATGCCGAAACGGGTTCATCATGGGCAACCAGCTTTTTGGCAAGACCAGAAAGATCCTTGATGTCATTAAGCAGGAGTTGTGTTCTGACACCGTTTTCCAATTTGGCAGAGATGACCAACACATCTGCGCTGGTGTCTTCTGGCATCTCGTTCCAGTAGCCAACCCGTTTGTAGTCCCGCAAATACCAGGGCAACGGCCAATAATCGCTCTCAGGAGCCATGATTTTAACAATCATGTTGCGTCCCTGTGAGTCAACGGCAGACAACGCGTGAATTTTCATGGCAAGGTTGCCAAAATCCTCCGAAGTATGCGCATAGACATAAGGATTGTGCGGGTCAGCACAATAGTCATTGCTTTGCAATCCCACCTGCTGCCAAAGATTATAGCCGCCAAAAGTGATCAAGACGATCAATGCCAGTTTCAGCAAACACCCAGGAATACACCGAATCAATACAGACAACCCAATGCCAGCCAGAAGAATCATTCCAATGTAAAAATTAAGAAGACACCATGGTGTCTTGTATGAAATTCCGGTATACAGGACTGTCAACGCCAGGGTGAAGAAAGTAAGAAAACGAGCAAACCCCTTATTCGTATCGCCCAGCCCCTTTCCAATCAGCGAAGCAATCATCCCCACCAAACACAACCCCAAAATAAGCGCCTCACTGAAAACCGGCCCCTTGGGCAGATGGAACCATGCTAGACGAATGAAATAAAAATCCCACGGATTAGCGTGTGGCGACGCGCCCCCTGCCCTGTGAATCCAGGGAATATACGTGCGCACCGAATCGAGAACTCCAGGCCAGTTCGTAAAAAATGAGGAAAAGAATAGCACCACCATTGCCCCCCAAGCAATCAGCGCAATCACAACATGTCCCCAACGGAATCCAGTCTTTTCCGTGCGAGGTGCTTTTCCATAGTTCCATATCCAATTCACGATCAAAGCACCAACCATTGCCGCCACAGTAAACACAAATGTCTCCTTTGTTCCCTGCATCAAACCAATGGAAGCCCCAGCCAATGCGGCCCATCCCCAATTCCAAGACCTCGAGTATCGCCAAAGTGCCGCCAATGCGAGAAGGGTAAAGAAGATCAATGGCATCTCATGAATGTAGTAGCGGCTGTAGAACACCATTGCCGGTGAGATGGCCGCGGCAAGCGCTGCCCAAACCGTTCCCCCCCGCCCCAGCCCGTCCACCATCAAACCGAAAATAAGAATGAGCCCAACACCAAATAATACGGGCACCATGCGAAGCGTTGCATCATCAACTCGTGCAATATCCTTCGTGGCTCCCGAAATCTTCGCCCAGGCCCATGTGAAATAATAAAGCGTTGGGCCGTGGTATTCATTGGGGTCATACTTGTAGAAGCCGTCCTCCCAGAGTTTGCCAAATTTAACCGCATGCACAGCTTCATCACCGTGCATGACACGCCTATCCAGATCGAAACACCGTAGGAACGAAGCGACCAGGACTGCCAAAAGTAAGCCTATAAATACTCTCTGAGTCATTTAATAAAACATCCACGAAATTTTGGGGATTAGAACACCACTCAAATCTCTAATCTGTTTTGACACTGATTCATGGAAAAAGAGTCAAAAATAGTTTCAACATTCGCGTTTGGCAACTCCCCCCAATTGATCCAATTACATGAACTTTTATAAAAAGACATATGGACCAATCAAATTTAAAAAGTATGCAGTCTCTCCCTGTAAAACAACTAGAAAAATTAAAAAAACGGGGCTCCCCACATTTCCAGCTTCACCGGACAAAATACTCTCAGAACTGCCTTTACCAGAAATTCCAATCCCTCCAAAAACACTTTTACCGGGGAGGACAAAATCATTTGCCCAGCCCCCGGTAAAAGTTTAAAACAGAATGGCAGATTTTACTGCCACGAATTCAATTGCGTGCGTTATTTCGCGGCACGTCCGTAAACTTCAACTTCGGTGTATTCGTTCATGGCGCTGTCAGTGCTGCCTTTGGAATAAAGGCGAATGTAACGAGCCTTTACACCCTTGGCATCAATCAATTTGCCAAAACGGGTTTCGAAATATTCCTTGTCCGTGCCAGCGCCGTGACCTGTCGTATTGTCAATATCGTTATTAAAGATGGTCTTCACATCACCAGTGAAATCAGGATTATCAGAAACCTGAACGATGACCTTGTGATAGATCTTCATTGTATCGTGAGCATGCCAGAAGAGAATGGCAAAGATTTCACTTTGGGCTCCAAGATCAAACTGGACATATTGACTGCCTTTGCGGAGCAAAACAATCTTGTCGGATTCCTTGTCGCCATCGGTAATCATGGCCAGCTTGTCAGCGGGAACCAATGCATCACTGCATGTGGGCTTCTTTCCAGCAACAAGATTGACCAACCCTTTTGGAGCCAGGAAGGGAGCGCGATTTGTCGAAATAGACAAAGGTTCAAGATTAGCGCTATTGGGAGCATCGACCTTCGTGCCAACAAACGCGGCATTGGGATATTTGAAATTCAATGGAGCCAAGTCTTCAGCCTGCACGGCAGAAGTGGCAGCCACAGTCATTCCCACACAGGCCGACAAGGTCAGCCAGCGCTGAATACGTTGAGATACAGTTTTCGATTCGAAATATTGAAACGCGTTAGCCATATAACTTTTAATTAAACTTGAATAACCTGTGATTTGCACGGTTAAAATAGTTGACGACACAAAACACCTTCCTATTCGTTTCTGCCAGAAAAAAAACTAGTTTTTCCAAAAAAGTCTAATCTCCCGTCATTTTACCCCCTAAAAAACCGCTGATGGCACAAAAATAGAAAGGCTGCAAACATCTCTGTCTGCAGCCTATCGCGAAAACTAATTAAGAAAGTTCTATTTCTTTGAGCCACCCATGCCATCGGTAAAGGTCGCCGTTGTCATGGACATGCCAGCCAAATGAGCGTTGACCCACTTGATGCCTTCGCTGCAAGCACCGAGCAGACCTGTCTTCGGTGCGATCAACGGCAGAATGCTGTCTTCCGCCTCACTATACATTGGCATGACATCGCCGCCCGTGATGGCGCAGAAACGATCCCCCGCGCCAATGGCCAGCAACATCTTGGTGTAGCTCTCCAGATTCACTTCACCTTCGCCGTGACTGCAGAATTGATGGCCGCGTTGTGACCAATCTTCTGTGATCATCAGCGTGGATGCACCTTGCAAACGCTTAAAGTTCTTGGCATGGCTTCCAATAACACGAGGAGCAACAAATGGATGTGTGAAGCGTTGCGACCAGCTTTCACCCGCCCAGCAATGGCTTGGGTCACCCCAGACGGTCAGGCACTTGTCATAATCGGTGGCAGCCAAAAGCAGTCCGAAATCGCGGGAGCACATGGCACCCGTTCCTGGATGGATCTCGTGAGCCAGATAGGAGCCCAGTTGATTGGCTTTCGCGCGAATCTTGGCTGTCTTGGTGCGGAAACGCTCAAGTCCATCCGCCATCATCTTGTCCCAGCCAAAAATCCAGGGATAGCCACTGTGAAGCACTGGATTACCCCAAAGGCCCCAGAACCATCCGAAAATATGAATGTCCGCGGCAGCGCCAGTCTCCAACAATCCCAACAAATACTCTTCCGTCCAGTCCTCAACAAATTGAGGGCCTTTGGCCAGAACTGAAGGAGGCGTAAATTTCTCAACATACTCATTGCCCCACTTGGCGCTCAAATGAGCATACGCAGTGCAGTGCGCGCTGACGGTGGGAGCCACCATGTTTGATGCCTTGAGAATCTGCTTGATCTCCTTGGGATCACGGAAAACGATTTTTCCATTCTCGCCATGACCAGGTCCGTTCAAAAGAAAGTTCGTGATCATCAGAGATTTGGCACCACACTCATGAGCGTATTTACTCACGTTTTCCAAGTTCTGAAGGTCACCAGCAAGTTGTCCGGTTTCCACACCAGCAACAACGCTGACTTGCTTTCCGCAACTCAGGCTCATGCGCGCGCGGTTCGGGTCAAAATAACAGTTCAGTTCTTTAAGAAATAAAGGATTCATAGCAAGGGTTTATATAAATTTCATTAAGTGAAACACCACGTGAGCAGCCAAGCAAGACGAAATCACTCAGTTTCTTTGACAAAAAAACGAATTCTTGCCTGTATGACAACCTTTTCGACAACGCAAAATCCCACCTTGAATTGTCACAGATTGTCATTGCCTCATTTTTTGCCTTTGAACTTTGGAAAATTGCCCCTTAAATTGACCCCATGTTCGATTCACTGAGCCAGAAACTGCAGAACGCCTTCCGTAATTTGCGAGGGCTGGGGAAAATTTCCGAATCCAATGTGTCGGATTCCTTGCGCGAAGTGCGCATGGCCTTGTTGGAAGCCGATGTTAATTTCAAGGTTGCCCGCGACTTCATCGAGACTGTCAAAACAAAGGCTCTCGGACAGGAAGTCATCCAAAGCATTCAGCCTGGCCAGCAAATCGTCAAAATCATTTATGATGAATTGGTCGCCCTCCTCGGCTCCTCCAATTCAGGTCTCGCTCTCAGCGGCAATCCCAGCAGCATTCTCATGGTCGGACTTCACGGCTCCGGTAAAACCACGTCCAGCGGCAAGCTTGCGCGTCTGCTCCACAAACAGGCACGGACGCCGCTGCTTGTCGCCGCCGACGTCTACCGCCCCGCCGCCATGGACCAATTGGAAACGCTCGGTAAGCAAATCAACATTCCCGTCTACGCGAAAAGAGGCGAAACCGATGTTTTGAAAATCGCCCGGGGCGCATTCGATTACGCAAAAGAACACAACTGCAACACCCTGATCTTCGACACCGCAGGCCGGCTCCAAATTGACGAACCACTCGTTCAGGAGCTTGTCCGTTTGCGCGACTTGGTCAAACCTCAGGAAATCCTCCTCGTGCTGGATGCCGCCACAGGTCAGGAGGCCGTCAACGTCACCACACACTTTGACAAGGCCCTGTCCATCACCGGCTCCATTCTCACGAAACTCGATGGTGATGCCCGTGGTGGTGCCGCTCTCAGTATGAAAGCCGTCACCGGCAAGCCCATCAAATTCGTCGGCACTGGTGAAAAATTGGAGGACTTCGAAGTATTCCATCCTGAGCGCGTTGCCTCTCGCATTTTGGGCATGGGCGATGTCGTCAGCCTTGTTGAAAAAGCCGCCGAAACCGTCGACATCAACGACGCCAAGCGCATGGAAGAGAAAATGCGCAAAGGCCAGTTTACGCTGGAGGATTTTCTCGATCAGCTTCGCCAAATGAAGAAGCTGGGGTCTCTTGAAAAACTGGTTGGCATGCTCCCCGGAGGTCCCGACACACTCAAGAACCTCGACATTAACAAGCAGGAAAAGGAATTTAAACGCTACGAAGGCATTATCTGCTCAATGACTCTTCAAGAGCGTCGCAACCCCCAAATTCTCAATGCCAAGCGCCGCATCCGCATTGCCAAGGGCAGCGGTGTCAGCGTTTCAGACGTCAATGGATTGCTCAATCGCTTTGGGCAAATGCAACAAATGATGAAGAAGATGGGAAAATTCCAAAAAATGATGTCCCGCATGGGTGGATTGCCTGGAATGCCTCATTGATCGCTAGCAAAAGTCCAGCTTACAAAAGCGGATTCAGCTCAATCATCAATCGGTCAAATCAAATGCTTGAAGCAACTGGGTATTGTCTGTTGACGCATACCAATCCCCAAAAGTGAGGAGGAGTTTATTCACTTTTACCTCTCCGAAATTCCTCTGACGATTCACCTTCACAAGCTCGGCCAGGTGCTTCCAATTCTGTTCCGGCTTGTAAAAGCGCATCACGGTAATGTGTGCAGCAATGAGTCGGTAACGTCTGTCAAGCATGTCACCAAAACCTTCATTCGTAAGAATCACCCTCAATTTATCCCGCAGGCGCGCCAATCCGTCATCCACGGGAAATCCCTGGATCATGACAGCTCCCGTGGACGCTGTAACACCCTGAAATTTGACTCTGAAAGGGGGCTCTTTACTCAGGCTTCGGGCAATCACCGTTCGGCAAGCATCCACGCGTTCCATCTGCCCCTGCCAGGATTCTATTCCACTCAAAATGGATAGAACTGAAACATGATATTCCTCCGGTCGATAGTAATACTGACTGGGAAACTCCCGTGAAAGGGAGTCTACAAAACGGCTGATCTCCCCTTTTACCCATTCTGTCGGTTGAAGAATCAGCGTCACTCCACGCCGCAAATCCTTTGTCTTGTCCGCCAGATTCAAATCCAGTTGAGGGGTTCCCCGCTCAAATGCGCCTTTTGCCTCAAGCCAGAGCCGATCATAAATCAACGCAGGAGTCTCCATCATAAAAAAACACGCGCCAGAGGGTTAAAAAACTCTCCGGCGCGTGGTGCAAAACGGAATTGAATTAACCAAGGCGAACCAGCAATTGGCCTTCTTCAACAGCATCGCCAACAGCCACTTTCACCTCTGTAACTTTACCAGCCTTGGGGGCAGTAACGAAGGTGTTCATCTTCATTGCTTCCAAGGTGATGAGGTTGTCACCCGCCTTCACGTCCTGACCCGCCTTCACGGACACGGCGGTAACACGTCCCGTCAAAGGACTGGGGACGGCGCCAGGGCCGGCAGCCTTTTCAGGAGCGGACGAAGCGGCAGGAGCCGGAGCTGGGGCCGAAGCAGGAGCAGCGGCAACAGCAGGAGCCGGGGTTGAAGCAGCCGGTGCGGCAGCAGGAGCCGCAGCCGAGCAACACGCGGTTGCGTCATCGGGAACCTCAACGGTCACATCATAGGAACTGCCGTCCACGGTCACTCGAAGTTTCTTAATCATAGTTTTAGCGAATAATATGGGATTGGAATATTTGTGTACGTCCCTGCATGGCCCAGGCCGAAGACGGGGCAACGGGGACTGTGACTTTGTTCACCGAGACCAACCGATAAGAGGTTGTCAAAACGGTCGAGATGGCGGCCGCAATGACCGCGATGATTTCCGGTGTGGCATCCTTGCCACAAACAGAGCCGGTTCCCGCACTGGCGGCGGATTCGAGCAGGGCCGCCGCCTTTTTCAGCGTGGCCTGCACTTCTCCGGCACGAGCGGGATCGTCGAGGCGGGGAAGAACACGATGGATCAACGCCAGAGCGCTGCCGATCTGTTCCTCTGCCTCGGAGATTGTGATGGTTTCCGTGCTCATGTTTACAGCGGGATGTTGCCGTGTTTCTTGGCGGGACGGACTTCGCGCTTGGTAAGCGTGTTCCGCAATGCCATAGCAACCACAGCACGGGTTTCAGCGGGATTAATCACGTCTGTAATGAAGGATTTCTTGGCCGCTTCATACGGAGTGCAGAATTTCTCGCGGTATTCCTTGACCAGTTCGGCTTCACGCTCCTTCGGATTCGCGGCAGCAGTGATGTCTTTCTTGAACAGAATCTTGACAGCGCCTTCTGCACCCATGACAGCGATTTCAGCTGTGGGCCATGCAAAGACCATGTCTGCGCCCATGTCTGTATTGCACATGGCGAGATACGCACCACCGTACGCTTTGCGAACGATGACGGTGATCTTTGGCACTGTGGCAGAAGCATAGGCAAAGAGCATCTTCGCACCGTGGCGGATGATGCCGCCGCGTTCCTGTTGGACACCAGGCATAAATCCTGGAACGTCAACAAGGGTGACAATGGGAATATTGAAGGCATTGCAGAAACGGATGAATCGAGCCGCCTTGTCAGAGGCATCAATATCCAGAGTTCCAGCCTTGACCATTGGGTTGTTGGCAATGATTCCGACAACAACACCCTGAACGCGTCCAAAGCCAACGATCATGTTCTTGGCGAACAGCTCGTGAACTTGGAGGAAGTCTCCCCCATCAACGAGGTGTTGGATGACTTTAAGCATGTCCAACGGAAGTTTGGAATCCGTGGGCACCAGCTCGTTCATTGCCGCATCCGGGGTCAGATCAATCTCTCCGGTCAATTTGTGCGGAGGATCAATCATGTTGTTGGAAGGCAGGAACGAGAGCAATTTCTTGCTGATGGCAATGGCCTGAGCATCGTTTTCGGCAATGAAATGAACGTTGCCGCTGACGCTGGCATTGGCCATGGCACTGCCGATTTCGTCCATCGTGCACTTCTGGCCAGTAACTGCCTGGATGACTTCAGGTCCGCAAATAAACATATTGGCGGCCCCCTTGATCATGATGAGGAAGTCCATCAACGCAGGCGAATACGCCGCGCCACCGGCACAGGGACCGGCAATGATGGCAACCTGGGGAATGACGCCTGAAGCCTGCACGTTACGGTAGAAAATGGAACCGTATCCACCAAGGGCACTATCCCCTTCCTGAATGCGAGCGCCACCTGAATCGTTAAAACCAAACACAGGAATTCCGGCTTTCAAAGCATAGTCCTGAATCTGGGTTATTTTTTTGGCGTGGTTGCTTCCGAGAGATCCGCCGTTGACTGTGAAGTCTTGGGCAAAAGCAGCACATACACGGCCGTCAACCAGGCCGATGCCTGAGACAATACCGTCAGTGGGGATTGATTTTCCAGACATGCCAAAGTTATGGCAGTTCTGGTCCACGTGCATGCCCCATTCCTGGAAGGTTCCGGGTTGGAAGAACGCCATGAGACGTTCCCGGGCGGACATCAAACCCTTCTTCTTGCGTGCGTCCAGTTTATCCTGGCCGCCGGCAAGCAGGGCTGTGTGCCGCCGCTTTTCGAGTTGGTCCAACAATTCTTTCGCGATAGCCATAAATGAATTATAACAATGGAGTTTTTAATCAATGCTTGCAAGAACAACAACCGCCAGCTTTCGGCATGCAGATTTCGGTTAACACGCCAAAAGTGGACTTCGGATGGAGGAATGCCACCATCTTGCCAGCAGCACCTTCCATGGGCTTTTCATTAATCAGACGAACACCGGCTCCAGCAGCCTGCTTGAGCTGGCCTTCGATATCATCAGAGCCAAAAGCAACGTGATGAACACCACCAGCGGGATTCTTCTCCAGAAACTTCGCAATGGGGCTCTCAGGGCTCGTGGGTTCGAGCAATTCAATGTGAACATCTCCAACGGTGAAGAAGGCGGTCCGGACTTTTTGGGAGGCAACTTCTTCGCGATGTTCGCACTTTAATCCCAGAGCTTTTTCGTAATAAGCAACGGCTTCGTCGAGAGACTTCACCGCGATTCCGAGGTGGTCGATTTTCTTAATCATAATTTTAGGTGTTGTTTGAATCATTAATGTGACCAGCGTGCAGGGCCAGCAATTGCTTGGCTCCAAGCACGGCTGTAAGTTCACCCCGCAATACGGCTTCTTGTATTGAGGGCATCCGCGCGGTCACTCGCGGGTCTTGGTAAAAACTCCGGATTAGTTCCTCCCGAATCAGGTCCGAAATCCAGTCCAGTGTCTGGCTTTGACGGCGAGTTCCGATCGCCTCTCCCATTTCCTTGTAAAATCGTTCAATGATTTTCCAAATCTCGGGAATTCCCTGTCCAGTCAATCCAGCACACAAACCGGTTTCGGTTTTCCATCCCGGAGTGGCGGGTTGGAGATAGTGAAGAGCAGAGTCCTGGTCCGAACGGGCCATTTCTGCACGTTGGCGGTTGTCCCCATCAGCCTTGTTGATCATCACTGCATCCGCCATTTCAACAATCCCCTTTTTAATGCCTTGCAACTCATCGCCCGCGCCAGGCAACAAGAGCAATAGAAAGAAATCAGTCATTGAGCGCAGAGCCACCTCCGTTTGTCCGACTCCGACGCTCTCCACCATGATGGTGTCAAACCCTGCCGCTTCACACAAAAGCATGGTTTCGCGAGTCCTGCGGGCAACACCACCAAGACTTGTGCCCGTGGGAGATGGCCGTATGAAGGCGTTGGCTTCCCGGCTCAAATTCTCCATGCGGGTTTTGTCCCCAAGAATACTTCCCCCAGAGCGGGAGCTTGATGGATCAATGGTCAGCACAGCCACCTTATGCCCTTCCTTCACCAAATAGCAGCCAAAGCTCTCCAAAAAAGTGCTCTTCCCCACTCCAGGAACACCGGTGATGCCAACTCGCTTGGCTTTTCCAGTGTGAGGCAATAATTTCACCAGAATCTCCTGAGCCTGAGCTTCATGAGCTCGGGAAAGGCTTTCCACCAGAGTAATGGCCCTGGCCAGTATGATGCGGTCCCCAGCAAGAACCCCCGCGACGTAATCATCCACACTCAAAGTCCGGGGACGATGGATTTTCTGAACCGCCGCTGGGATATAGTGCTCCTTGACACGTGCCGCCCCAGTCGTCGGAGCCAGTGTGTCATAGGAATCCATTTCCAAACCAACAGAACAACTGCAGCCCTGTTTTTTCGGGCTCTCTGCCGTATCAGCCATGTCTGACTTATCACTCATCCAAAACGATTCTTCTAAGATAAACCTATCACGGTCAAATTTACTCGAACTTCCCCTGCTTCTCTGAGCCCCGAGAATCTGGCAACTTTCACAACGATAATATTGAAGACTTTAAAACCAGCCGCGCTTGTCAACCAAACGCGGCTGGCTCGATTTAAAGCTCCAAAACTAACTCAGGCGCTTCTCCAACTGAGTCAACAACTCTTTGGCCGCATCTGGAATGAACGTTCCAGGGCCAAACACAGCTGCGGCACCGTTGGCATAGAGGAAGTCATAGTCCTGAGGCGGAATAACGCCGCCCACAACGATAATGATATCCTCGCGACCAATCTTCTTCAATTCGTCGCGCAATTGGACCAGGAGCGTCTTGTGTCCACCCGCCAGCGAGCTGATTCCAACGGCATGAACGTCGTTTTCGGCGGCCATGCGGGCAGCCTCATCGGGCTGCTGGAACAAGGGGCCGATATCAACGTCAAAGCCGAGGTCGGCATAGGCCGTGGCAACCACTTTGGCACCACGATCGTGACCATCCTGCCCCATCTTCGCGATGAGAATGCGGGGATGACGACCATGCTTTTCAGCGAATTTCTTGGTGAGTTGCCGAACCTCTTCGATTTGCGGGGTTTGGCCGTATTCGGATTGGTAAACGCCAGACACAGAACGAATGACTGCTTTGTGACGGTTAAAGACTTTTTCAAGGGCGAAAGAAATTTCACCCAATGAAGCCCGGGCCTTGGCTGCTTCAACGGCCAGGGCAAGCAAGTTGCCTTCGCCAGTCTGAGCAGACTTGGTAAGGGATTCCAGGATGGAAGCCACCTTCGCGTTGTCGCGATTGGCTTTGAGTTTCTGCAAACGCTTGATTTGGGCATCGCGCACGCTCGTGTTGTCGACTTCGAGAACGTCGAGTTTTTCGGCTTTCTCAAGGCGAAGCGTATTGACACCAATGATCGCTTCCTTACCGGAATCGATGTGAGCTTGGCGACGTGCAGCAGCCTCTTCAATTCGCAGCTTGGGCAAGCCGGTTTCAATGGCTTTTGCCATGCCACCCAGGGATTCAACTTCCTGAATGTGGCTCCAGGCACGTTTCATGATGGCCTGCGTCAACGCCTCAACAAAGAACGAACCGGCCCATGGATCAATCACCTTGCAAATACCAGTCTCTTCCTGAAGGAAGAGTTGGGTATTGCGGGCAATACGGGCGGAAAAGTCCGTCGGCAATGCAATCGCTTCATCCAGCGAATTGGTGTGCAACGATTGGGTATGCCCCAAGGATGCCGCCATTGCTTCAATGCAGGTACGAGCCACATTGTTGAAGGGATCCTGTTCCGTGAGAGACCAGCCCGAGGTTTGCGAGTGTGTGCGCAACGCCATGGACTTGGGATTCTTCGGATTGAATTGTTTGACGAGCTTGGCCCAGAGGGCGCGTGCGGCGCGCATCTTGGCCACTTCCATGAAGTAATTCTTACCCTGAGCCCAGAAGAAGGAAAGACGTGGTGCAAAGGCATCGATGTCAATTCCCGCTTTCAGACCTGTGCGGATGTATTCCAGACCGTCGGCCAGTGTGTAGGCCATTTCCAAGTCCGCCGTGGCTCCCGCTTCCTGCATGTGATAGCCGGAAATGGAGATTGAGTTGAACTTAGGCATGTTCTTGGAGGTGAACGCAAAAATATCCGCAATGATGCGCATCGAAGGCTGCGGCGGATAAATGTAGGTGTTGCGCACCATGTATTCCTTCAGAATGTCGTTCTGAATGGTGCCGGAAAGTTGCTCCAGCTTGGCGCCCTGTTCCTGTGCCGCAACAATGTAGAAGGCGAGAATCGGCAGCACGGCACCGTTCATCGTCATGGACACTGAAATGCGATCCAAAGGAATGGAGTTGAAGAGGATCTCCATATCGAGAATGGAGTCCACCGCCACACCAGCCTTGCCAACATCGGCAAAAGCGCGCGGGTGATCCGAATCATAACCGCGATGTGTCGGAAGGTCAAAGGCGACGGAAAGCCCCTGCTGACCGGCTGCAATGTTGCGGCGGTAGAAGGCGTTGCTTTCCTCGGCGGTTGAGAACCCGGCATATTGGCGGACAGTCCAGGGGCGCACCACATACATGGAACCATAGGGTCCACGCAAATAGGGGGCGATACCCGGCATCGTGTCCAAATGCTCGCAATTTTTGATGTCCTCGGCTGTATACAGCGGTTGGAGATCAATTTGTTCGAGTGTTTTGTAAGCCCACTGTTCCAGAGTCTGGCCAGTCTCGGCTTCAAAACGTTTGCGCCACTTTGCGAATGTTACAGCCGACGGAGCGGCATTAAACGGTGTTGTTGTAAAGTCAGGAAATGTATTCATTATTCAATTCCCAGCTTGGAATGAAGCTTGTGGAGGGTTTCGCAGACATCGGCCCGAATATGGATGAACTCATTAACGCCAGCTTGCTTGTGGGCCTCAATTTGATCTTGCGGGAAGCCGGCCAGGATGATGTAGGCGTCTGGATTTGCAGCGCGAATGCCCTTGGCCAATGGTGGCACCAAGGTCGGATAATTGGGGTCCGTCGAGCAAATCACAGCCACTTTGGACTTGGATTTGACGAACGCAGCAACTGCGTCCTCTGGAGTCTTGAAACCTTCGGAGGAGAGAATCGAATAACCGCCAACCGATAGATACCCGCGTGAAAAATCCGCGCGAGCCTTGTAGTCACGCAATGCTCCCATGTTACAGAAGAACAGGGCTGGGCGTTCATTACCCTTGGCCACGTAGGCTTCCATGGCAGCGCGAAGTTGTTCAACCGGTTCCGCCGTGCGAATGAACTTCACTGGCGTGACGGTTTCACTGGCTGTCTCATGGATGCGGACGGAACGCGTAACCTCGCCAATGGTGGCTCCAGCCGTAATGGCTTCAACACAGGTCTCAAACAACTTCGAGTCCTTTGGAGCAACGATCTTTTCAAGTTTTTTCAGAACATCGCGGCTCACGGCATCCTCTTGAGAGGTGCGATAGGAAGCCACTTGTTGTGAACGGCTCTTGAAGAATCCCTGCGCATCGAACACGGGGCGTTCCAAGGGCTTTTCCTTGATGTTGGCATATTGGTTGACACCAACCACTGAATCCTTGCGGCGGGTGACGGATTTGATCCGTTCTGCGCCCGTTGCAGTAACCGCCTGTTGAGGGAATCCCTCTTTGAGCGCGGCAGCCATGCCCCCCTTCTTTTCCACTTCCTGGAACAAGGCCCAGGCGCGGTTGGCAATCTCAGAGGTCAGGGACTCAACGAACCAGGAACCACCGACAGGATCGATCACGTGATCCAGATTGCATTCCTTTTGCAGAACCAACTGGCTGTTACGTGCGATGCGCTGGCTGAAATCATCAGGTCTGCGGAGCACTTCATCAAATGCCCCCACCTGCATGCTGTCACATCCGCCGAGCATTCCGGCAAACGCTTCAACCGTGGTTCGGAGCATGTTGTTGTAAGGATCCACCACCGTTTTATTGCGGCGGGATGTGCGAACGTGGAGCGAGAGCTTTTGAGCAGCTTCATTGCCGCCAATTGCCTTGATCGCGTTGGCCCAGAGCATCTTCAAGGCACGAAGCTTGGAGATTTCCGTGAAGAAATTAACACCCACGGTCACGGAAAAACGGATGCGGGGAGCAACTGCATTAACCGTCAAACCGCGCTTGTTCATTTCGCGCAAGTATTCAACGCCAGTCGCCAGCACAAAGGCCAGTTCCTGAACGGCGCTGCCACCAGCCTCATGCCAAGGGCAACTATGGACTGAGAATGTTTGAATCTGTGGAGCATTCTTCGCAGCCCAGGCTGTCAAGGCGGCAAGCTCGCGGTAGGCGCTGTCCAATGATTGCGGCAAAGCGCCCTGCCCTGCCAGACATCCAAGGGGATCCGCTTCAATGCAGCCTTTGACGTTGGTCAGAGGCTTTTGATGTTTGCGGGCAAAAGCCACCAAAACAGCCGCAAACGGCAGTGCTGCACTGCCGCAACGGACGTTTAACGATGTCTTTTCCAAGTCAAGACCGTCAAGGGCCTGCTCAAGTTCAGGAAGGGAGGAAACGGAAACACCGTCAACTCCGACTTCGCCCGGCTTGGCGCTGTCCGGGTCCATGCCTTTGCGGGTGGCAGAGTCAAGAACCATGTTCAGTGCGCTCACACCGTGTGTCGCCATCGTGCGGGCTGATTGATTAAATTCAGCGGCACTGGATGAAATGACGTCCTGGGCAACATCCCACGGTTGTTTCACATAGCCCGAGGCGCGGGTGCCGCGCACAAACGGAGCGAAACCGGGGAATGAATTGACATGAGGCAGATTGGCCGTGTCTTCCTTGCGGTAGATTGGCTTGAGTGTGATGCCCTCATAGGTCGCCGTGAACATCTTCTTATCAAACGGCGCGCCTTTGAGTTCGACTTCAACTAGCTTGCGCCAGTCGTCGTAACTGACAGGCGGAAATTCCGCGAGCAGTTTCTCTTTTTTGGGTTGCGTTGAACTCATAGTTAAATGGCTTAATTGAGCGTTTCGACTGTCACTTGGTGGCGTTTTCCACCAACGGTCACAAAAAGACGTTTTCCGGAACCTGCAACCGCTGGAGCAGCAGCAGGAGCAGGAGCAGCGGTGGCCGCGGCGGCAGGAGCCGCTGCTGGCTTGGCCTTAGGATGATAAAGATCGTCGACTTGTTGCGGGAACATGGCGAACAGAACAACTGTTTCGTCGTCTGTCGGCAATCCCTTTTCCTTGCATTGACCACGGAATTTCTCCATGCCGGGTTCGAGCAGATCGGCAGGGCGAACGGTGGTGTGTTTCTTGCCACTCAATTTTTCGACTTGTTCCAAGATGGCAGGATTCACTGGTCCAGGAGTCTTTCCATACTTGCCCAAGGCGATGTCCTGAGCAGGCTGGCAGATCATCTTCCAGCGGCCAAACTTGACGTTCATCATGGCCTGTGTGCCAACAATCTGAGAGGTCGGAGTCACCAACGGAATCCAGCCAAGCGCTTCGCGGACGACTGGGATTTCTTTCACGACTTGTTCAAAGCGATCCGACATGCCCTGCTCTTTGAGCTGGGTGCGGAAATTGGAAAGCATGCCGCCAGGCACTTGGTAGGTCAGGATGTCACTGTCAACGCGTTCGTTGGCAGGGCTGGTAAACTTGGACAATTCCTTGTAAACGCCCTCAAAATAGGTGCGAAGTTGGGCGAGCTTTTGCTTGTCGAACTTCGGGCAGCGAGGATGTCCTTCAAGCAAGGCTAACATGCGGGCCGTGTCGGGTTGTGAAGTGCCATTGGCAAATGGAACGATGGAGACGTCCACGTTATCAATGCCAGCATCAATTGCCGCGAGATAGCTGGAAGCCCCCAAGCCAGCGGTATCATGTGTGTGCAGGCTGATGGGAATACCAACCTTTGCCTTGAGTTGCTTCACCATGTGGTAAGCCACCTGAGGCTGAATGATGCCAGACATATCCTTAATGCCGATGGAGTCACACCCCATCTTCTCAAGTTCAATGCCGAGTTTGACAAAGTTCTCGACCGTGTGGACTGGGCTTGTGGTGTAGCACAGTTCGCCGCGGGCGTGCTTCTTGGCCTTCTTGACCGCCGCAATGGCTGTCTTGAGGTTGCGCACATCGTTCAAGGCGTCAAAAATACGAATGACGTCCATGCCGTTGGAGCACATGCAATTTACGAAAGCTTCGACCACATCGTCAGGGAAGCTGGCGTATTGGACAATATTCTGGCCGCGCAAAAGCATGCTTTGCGGGGTCTTGGGAGCCGCCTTTTTGAGGGCACGAAGGCGATCAAAAGGATTCTCACTCAAGAAACGAAGGCAGGCATCAATGGTGGCACCCCCCCATGTTTCCAAAATATAAAACCCCATCTCGTCAAGGATGGGGGCAGCAGGAAGCATTTGGGCTGTGGACATGCGCGTAGCGGCCGAAGATTGGTGGCCATCGCGCAGGACTGTGTTTGTGAAATAGACAGGTTTAGCGCTCATGAGAAAACAGTGTAATTTAAAATCGACTAACCGACAAATCAGGCGAAAATTCGCATTTGAGTCGCCTTTGATTAGGTGAAATGATGCGTTTTGAATCGGGAGATGTCAACATTAGTGTTTTTTACAAAAAATACGTTTCTGAACTGGTATTATTAATGCCCCGAAAATGAAGTATGCGCAATCTTAAACTTCCACACTTCCACCTGCGCTAAAATGAGTTACCCAAGGGAATCTTATGGTTTAATGCACTGTGTTAGAGCTAGTTAAAGTTACAATAACCCTTCTTTTTTGTAGGTATAATTTTTATAAATAAGATAGAAAAAAAGGAAAAAGCCCCAAAAACAATGCTTCCGAGAGCCAGGCAGTTAGAAACCATGGTTAATTCGTTTTTCTTATTAAATTAACATGATTAGTTTTCTTATTTTTAAAACATTCCAAAAAAATTACCTTTTTTGAACGATTATTCAATCTTGCAGCTTTCCCACTTACGAACTGAGTTGACGCGATATACCTTTTCATATCCCCCCAAATCACTCAACTTGACGATATCCTCTTTGACTTTCCCCTGTTCAAGAAGACTCTTTCGAAAGGTTCCTGGCAGTAATCCACATTGAAGTGCTGGAGTCACAAACTCTCCTGATTTCTCAAACACCAAGTTACCAATCGTTGTTTCTGTCACCTCCCCCCGCTCATTCCAAAGAATCCAATCATCACAATCGCCCCTGTTTAAAATTGGATAAAAATCCCGGTTTGTCGTTTTGTGGTAAAGAAATACATTATTGGAGTTTATAGCCGCAGGAGCCACTTTCAAACGCACCTCAGGCCGGATTCCCCCATCAAACCGAGCAACCGTGTGAGCAATCACCCCATTCGAATCGACAGTCATCCGAACTCGCGAAGAAACGCCCGGCTTGATCGCCTGCAAGTATGCGCGCGTCGCGCCGGCATCAAAAATGAATTGAAAATACTTTGCCGACAGTTCTAACCGCGCCAAATGCTCATTCAGCAGGAAATATCCTTCTTCAGGAGTCCAAAGCATTGTTTCGAGCAATTTAAAGGCAGGCATTGGGTTGCTCACCTTCCGGGCTTTTAAGACACACTCCTGATATTCATTTTCTGCGGTGGAATCCCAAGTAATTCCACCTCCAACTCCATATTTCATTTCACGCGTTCTCTTGTTGGCCAGAATGGTGCGGATGGCCACATTGAAAGTGCCTATTTTTCCCGGCTCCAAATACCCGATTGTTCCTGTGTAAATCCGTCTGGGCTCAGGTTCCAACTCATGAATCAAGCGCATGGTATTGGCTTTGGGAGCGCCGGTTATCGATGCACACGGGAACATGGCCCCAAACACTTCGGCCAGTGATGCGTCTGTCTTACAAGAAACCGTTGATGTCATTTGCAGAACGGTCGGCAAGCGCTGGACTTCAAAGAGACGCTCCACACAAACCGAGCCGGTCTGAGCAATCCGCCCCATATCATTGCGAATCATGTCAACAATCATGACGTTCTCTGCGCGCTCCTTGGGTGTCGTTTGCAAACGCTGGGCGCACGCTTCATCCTCCTCAAAACTCCGTCCGCGTGCTGCCGTGCCCTTCATGGGACATGAAACCAATCGGGAGCCATTCCGCTCAAAAAAGAGTTCTGGGGAAAAACTGGCAATCGAAAAATCTTCCGTGTCAATAAACGCAGCGTATGTTGAAGGAAAGGTCGCGACGATAGACCGAAACAGTTTTTCTGGTTCACAGTTCAACGGAGCCTTGAACGGAAACGTATAGTTGACTTGATATGTCTCACCACGCTGGATGGCCTGATGAATCCGGTTGATCGTGTGACGATAATCCTCAAATGAAACGTCCGGAGTCCAGACAAGCGGAGGGATTTCACCAGAATCCAGCTTTTCTCTCGTTTCCACTTTCTTGAACAGACCAAACCAGAGCAACGGAAATTCCGCATCTTTGCGAATAGGAAACGCCGGATCAAATGCGGCTCCAGCCTCGTAAGACAGGAATCCCGCTGCGCACACATGATCGCGTTCCACTGCCGACTCGATCATGTCAAGACAAGGACGAACTTCGTGCAACTGTCGAGTCGCCACGATTTTCACCGGCTCTCGAAACAGGAGCCATCTCCCCTTTTTGTTGTCACGAAAAATCACGTCGCTCATTTTTTAAAACTTCAACAGCCAGAATCATCGATCCTCAACATCATTGGGAAAACATTTCTTTTCAATCCCTGAGCCCCTCAAGTTTGTGAACCAAAGCAAACGATCACAAAGAAAAATGACATTTTCCATTGCCAATCCTGAAGCCTGCTTTTAATACATCAACCTCATGATGCTCCAGAAATATTGCGCCCTGCTCTGCTTGTGCTGTTGTGCCAATGCCGCCGAATCACCTCGTTCCACCGATGTTTTTGTTTCCGGCACAGGCGGCTATAATACTTACCGGATTCCAGCCATTGTCACAACAACCAACGGCACGGTATTGGCATTTTGCGAAGGTCGCAAGAATTCCTCCAATGACACTGGGGACATTGATCTTTTGTTGAAACGATCCACCAACGGCGGTCTCTCGTGGGAAGCAACTCAAATCATCTGGTCTGACAGCACCAACGTTTGTGGCAATCCAGCGCCAGTTGTCGATACGACCACCGGTGTAATCTGGCTTTTAATGACATGGAATTCCAGTGCAGACGAGGAGTTTGCCATCACAGAGGGCAGCAGTTTCAACAGCCGGCGCGTTTACATCACTTCCAGCCATGATGACGGTCTAAATTGGGCCGTCCCAAAAGAAATCACAATGGAGGTGAAACAGACTAATTGGGGTTGGTATGCGACAGGCCCTGTCAATGGCATTCAGATGGCCCATGGCGAACACCAGGGGCGTCTGATCATTCCAGCCAATCACTCGGAACCCGGTAAAAACGGACAAAAAGAATCACGTTCCCATGTGATTTACTCGGACGATCATGGAGCCACGTGGCACATCGGAGGCATTGAGGAAGAAAAGACCAACGAATCCACAATCGCCGAATTGTTGAATGGTGGGCTCATGCACAACATGCGCTCCTATGCGGGAAAGAATTTGCGTGCCGTTGCGAAAAGCTCGGATGGGGGCACAACGTGGTCCAGTCTTCGACTTGATCCTCACTTACCCGAACCCGTTTGTCAGGGAAGCCTTTTTCGTTATTCCTGGCCAGAAAACGGTAAGCCGGGATGCATCCTATTTGCAAACCCAGCAAACAAAAAAAGGATCAAAATGACCTTGCGAGCCAGTTTCGATGATTGTGAAACGTGGACTTCGAACGTCGTTCTTTTTGAGGGACACTCAGCCTATTCGTGTCTGACCAAACTGCCTAATGGCTCAATTGGTTGCCTTTTCGAATGTGGCGAAAAAGGGCCATACGAGAAAATCGTTCTGGCCGCAGTTCCATTTGATTCCCTGAAAAGCCCGGAAACATCCCGGTAATGGCAATTACTTGACAGAACCCATTGCCCCTCCAAAAACGATGGCAGCCCCTTCTCAGGCCCAAAAGACTTCCAGCTCATTCTATGCGTGGGCTGTAGTCCTCATGCTCTTTCCGGTGGCGCTGCTGAATTATCTGGACCGCATGATGGTGGCCACGATGCGCAGTTCCATCCGGGCCGATATTCCCAGCATTGCAAATGATCAGGAGTTTGGACAACTCATGGCACTTTTCATGTGGGTCTATGCCCTGCTCTGTCCGGTCGGCGGGTATTTGGCGGATCGTTTCGACCGCAGGCGGATGGTTATTTTCAGCTTGTTTGTGTGGTCCTTCATGACATGGATGACGGGACACGTGCATACGTACGGCGAAATGGCTTGGACGCGCGCCTTGATGGGGATCAGTGAAGCGTTTTACATTCCCGCAGCGCTGGCACTCATCGCAGAACTTCATCCGGGAAACACGCGATCAAGAGCTGTCGGAATCCACACAAGCGGCATCTATGCGGGGCAAGCTCTTGGGGGTTTGGGCGGTTACATTGCCGATACCAGCAGTTGGCGGAACGCGTTCTTCTGGTTCGGCGCGGTTGGCATCCTCTATTCGGTTGTTCTCATACTCTTTCTCAAAAAATCAACCACCGAGCCCATTCAAGCGAAATTGGTTTCACATCGTTTTCGCACAACACTAAAAGCCCTCTTCGGAACAGGCGCATTTATCATCCTGGCACTTTATTTCACCTTGCCTGCAATGCCCGGCTGGGCTGTCAAGAACTGGTTGCCCACATTTCTATCCTCGACATTTGACATGAAGCAGGGGCCAGCGGGAATGTCTGCCACGGGCTATGTCACCATCGCCTCATTTTTCGGGGCCTTGTTAGGCGGCGTGTTGGCAGACCATGCCATGCGCTACACAGTGAAAGGACGGATTTACACAAGTGCTCTTGGCGTTGGATTATGCGTTCCGGCTTTGATTGGGTTGGGGCATCTAAATTCCCTGAATATGGCCATTCTCTGGATGATCTTATTCGGTCTGGGATTTGGATGTTTTGATGCCAATAACATGCCCATTCTCTGTCAGATCGTGCGGCACGAACATCGCGCAACCGGTTACGGCTTCATGAACATGATCAGCATCAGCATGGGAGCCGTTGTCACGATTGGTCTGGGATCAATGCGGGATCAAGGCATCCCACTGGGGGTTGCCTTTGCTTTGTCAGCAATCATCGCATTAATTGCCGCAGGCATGATCCTCTTTGTCAAACCACGCAGTGATCTGACACAATAAGCCATTGGGGCAGTACTATTTTTTCTGGGTTGCCGTGCGACTCATTTCGTATGCCTGAGTCGTCGTGTAATATTTGGCAATCATGTTGGGCACTTCCCAGGCAGGAAGCCCCCCTTGAGTAAGGTAGTTGAGGAATTTCTCTGTGACTTGGGCAAAATGCGCTTCATGCCCCAGATTATAACGGTCGGGAATGACAATTTTCCAAGTCCTGCCCACCTTCTCAAAAGTAACATCAGGATACTTGACATCAATCGTGGCAATCCCCTTGGAGAGCTTCTTTTCAAACTCCGCATCCGGTGCTCCCGTCTTGTTCTCAACGTATAATGTTGCGGCGTAGTTTTCCTCCTTGCCCTGTTTGACAATCAAGTTGGCTCCCGTTCCGCGCATCATCGAATAATGAGTGTCTTTGGCCCCCGGAGGCGCCTCAAAATTCCAGGTCACAGAAACCTTTGCATGAACCCCGCGCAAGGTGTAATTGATTTCGCCATTGGCAAACACATTGAGGTTACCATTGGACCCAACATCCTTTTTCAGAAACTCCGGGAATGAATCCAGCGTTGTCGCCTTCTTGAATTGTTCTTTTGTAAGCGAGGTGGCCCAACGTTTTGCAGATAAAACACGCACGTCTTGCTGCCAACTTAATGCCTTTTCAGGGAAACAACTCCACTGCACCAAGTCCACCAAATGCGTCGTCACATCAACAATCCCCTCGCCCTGTTGAGCAACGTCGAAAAACCATGCGGGGCGCGTCACGGGCTTGCCAGAGACTTCCTTGTAGAAATGATGCACGCTGACCATCGTCACAGCCGGGTCTTCAACTGTCCCATGTTCCAATTGTCCGAAAACATCCGGCATTTGCGAAAGCTCACGCTGCAAGACCGTGGTGATTTCATACCGCTCGGTCATGATGTCATACAGAATCGTTTTGCGTTGGGCAGCCAGTTCAAACGCCTTTCGCAATTGCTCAAATCCCGCAGGATCAATGGCCATGGGCTTGTCCGCCAAAACATTGAAGCCGCCTTCAACGGATTTGTAAATAAACTCGATTTTGTTGGAATTGTTTCCAGCCAGAACCACCACGTTTCCCGCCTTTTCCCTGAGCATTTTCTCCAGATAATCCGGTCCGGTATAGATTTTTTCCTCCCAATGAGTTGGATTGTTGGTGCGCTTGTTATACATGTCCACCAGCTTCAGATGCTCCGCCAAATCCTGCCCACCAGATGAATAAACATGAACCACGGGGCTGACGTTCGGCAGCGTAGACTTCTGAACCAACCCGGCATGAAAATGCCCTGGTTCCAGAGTGATCAATTCGACACGATTGCTCTCCGCTGCAAGCGTGCTCAAGGAAAACGCCAATAAAATGGCAACAAAACGCAGAACCTTCATGCCATCAAGAATGGCTCTCCCAAAAGCAAAGTCAAGACACCGCATTAAAATCCTCACCCTTTTCTGATATAAATTTTTCCCCCTCATGATTCACGCTTGAGCCCCTTCAATCTTTATGGTCAACTGAAAGAGCCATATCAGCCAATCAATCCAATTCGACATTTAGCATGCTCTAAATCATGAAAACGGCTCTTTTTTCAATGCTGAAAATCCCCACAGTTTTCGCACTGGTTCCTTTCCTTTTTTCTGTCCACCTCCAAGCCTCGGAAATTCCGGCTGGACTCGCAAAGCCAGATTGGCTGATTGATCCCACTCCGTTTGTTGCTCGTGTTAAGACCAACGGTAATGAAATTGAGCTAAACAATGGTCTAGTCCGCCGTGTCTTTCGCCTCACTCCAAACGCCGCAACTGTCGCGTTTGAAAACCTCATTGATTCCTCTCCAATCATTCGTTCCGTGCGCCCTGAAGCGCAGGTTCAATTGGATGGCGCACGCTATGACGTGGGTGGATTGGAAGGCCAGCCGGTTCACAACTACATTGAATCCTCCTGGATTGACACACTCAAATCCAATCCAGCCGCATATCGGTTTACAGGGTTTAAAACAGGTGTGACAAAAGAGCGTTTCCCATGGAAAAAACGTCTCGAATGGATGCCCAAAGACCTGCCATGGCCACCGCCCGGAGTGTCATTAACTCTGGAATTCGTTCCACCAACAAACGCGCAACACTCAGTCACCATCCAAGTTCATTACGAGCTCTTCGATGGCATTCCACTCGTCTCAAAGTGGGTTACCATCCACAACGAATCAGAAAAGCCAGTCTGTATCAATACTTTCACCAGTGAAATCCTTGCAGCAGTCGAGCAAGACTCCGTCGTCGATCCAACTCCCAGTTTCGAACAACCACGCATCTGGGTTGAAACAGATTATTCGTTCTGCGGCATGTCGGGTCCCAATCACAGTCCGGCTGTCTGTTGGGGCCCCGATCCACTCTACACCACACAAGTCAACTACGAGCGCAAAACCCCCTGTCTTCTCGAGTGTCGCCCGCCCAAAGGTCCCGATCAAATTCTCCAGCCCGGCGAAGATTTTGAAACCTTCCGTACCTTTGTTCTGGCTCTGGATTCAACCGATCGAGAGCGTCAGGGGCTGGCAAAACGCCACATGTATCGCGCCATTGCTCCGTGGTGCACTGAAAATCCTGTTCTCATGCACGTGCGCAGCGCAGCCCCGGAGGCAGTCAGACTGGCGATTGACCAATGCGCTGAAGTTGGTTTTGAAATGATTATTCTGACATTCGGAAGTGGATTCGATTTTGAAAACCGCGACTTAAAATACCAGCAATCAATCAGGGAACTTGTGGATTACGCACGATCAAAGAAAATCGTCCTCGGCGGCTATTCCCTCCTCGCCAGCCGGGAAGCAGGAACAAAGGCCGATAACACACAGGGCGTCCCAGCCCGTTTTGGTGTCATGCCTTGTCTGGGAGCCCAATGGGGAATTGATTATTTGGCGCAACTAAAGTCATTCATGGAAAACGCTGGACTCGGCGTTCTTGAGCATGACGGCTCCTATCCTGGCGATTTCTGCAATGCCACAAACCATCCGGGCCACAGAGGCTTGAACGATTCCCAGTGGGTTCAGTGGAAAGCCATCACTCGTTTCTACAATTGGTGCCGCTCCAATGGCATCTACCTCAATATTCCCGATTGGTATTTTCTCAATGGTGGCAGCAAAACAGGCATGGGCTATCGGGAAACCAATTGGTCTCTTCCCCGGGCCCGCCAAGAAATCATTGAACGCCAGAATATCTTCGATGGCACATGGGATAAAACCCCCAGCATGGGATGGATGTTCGTTCCATTGACCGAGTATCAGGGCGGTGGTGAGGCTGCGACGATTGAGCCCTTGAAGGATCACCTGCCTCATTACGAACAACGGTTGGAAAACCTTTTTGGAGCCGGCGTGATTGCCTGCTATCGAGGCCCCCGACTGTATGACACGCCGGAAACCAAGGCCATTGTTTCGAAATGGGTGTTCTTCTACAAAAAGCATCGGGCCATTCTCAACTCCGACCTGCTCCACCTGCGTCGCGCGGATGGATCGGATCTGGATTACATTCTTCACGTCAATCCAAGCATCGAAGAAAAAGGCCTTCTGATGGTCTACAATCCACTCCAACACGCTGTAAAAAAGAACCTTGTCATTCCACTTTACTACACTGGAATCCGCCATGCGGCGAAAGTCAGTGAAATGGATGGTCCATCAAAGAAATACAAGCTGGAACGTGACTTTACAATCGAACTGCCAGTGGTGATTCCAGCCCGTGGAACAACATGGTTTTTAATTCGATGACGCCTGTGTAAGCTGGAAAATTCGAGTCAAGAACCAGGAAAAACATTTTTCGGTATCTTGATTCAATTTCCTTGCATCAATGAAAAAACACGCGTAATTAAACAATTACACGAAGCAACCTAACAAACATAGCAAATAAATATTACTATTATTAGACCTATGGCTAAAGCACTCACAAAATCACAAATTGCGGCTGAACTCGCCGAAACAAGTGGAATCACAAAAAAAGCTGCAGCAGGAATTCTTGATAGCCTGGCTGCCTTGGCCTATAAAAACGCCAAGAATACCTTTACACTGCCAGGCATTGGCAAATTGGTATTAGTCAATCGCAAAGCACGCATCGGTCGCAACCCGGCAACAGGTGCCACCATCAAAATTCCCGCCAAAAAAGTGGTCAAATTCCGCGTGGCCAAGGCCGCAAAGGATGCCATTTTGGGAGCTAAAAAATAACCTCCTGACAAACCTTTTGGCGCTCCTTCACCGGAGCGCCTTTTTTATTGCCACCAGGCTGAAAAATTCTGCAATTCCGCCCTTCCTTCTTAAAGAACTGCAAAGACAAAAAAGTGCTTAGCTAACTGCAATCAAAGATACTTTTTCGTTCTTTTCGTTGCGGGCAATTCCCTGGGCTTTTGGATCCAAGGTTGGCTTGCCATCAACGATAAATTGATAATGATGATGCCCTTCAGAAAGGGGAACCTGCGCTATCCAACCACCATCGGGCTGCCGTTTCATTAGCAATGCCTCAAAATCCCAGTCATTAAAATCCCCCGCCAGAGTAACCTTTTTTGCATTGGGGGCAAAATAAATGAAATTAACAGGCTTGATTGTTTTCTTTGGAACTAAACGTTGAGGAGTACGAAAACTACTTTGAAATGGTGACATTATTAATCCTTCTTACAAAAGACCCTTAAAAAAGACCAAACCTTGAGTTCGGAAGCAAGCCATTTTAAAAAAAATTTATTTCGTCAGAACACGCGTTTGATATGGGGCCATCGGAATTTCGGCTTTCTCGAATGAAAAATGCTCCTTTGAAAGCTGATCCGTCCAAATACCTTCCAATGAAGGAATCTGACATCTTACCCCGTTGGGATTCAGGCTGATAAGAACAACTGCCGTCTGGTGGGGACTCTTCCGAATGCACGAAAAAACTCCATCCCCCACATGTAATTTTGCATAGTCTGCCGAACCTTCGCTTAACGCCGGCAAACGCTTTCTCAATCCGTTGATTTTCGATAAAAACTCAACGCTGGATTCACCCTTCCCCCTGTAAATGGAAGGATCTTCATCCCCCTGATAAATCATTGGAACCCCTTCAATCAGTGCGCACAACGCCATCAAAGCACGCATTTGTTGCACGCCATAAAGTGCCTGGGGACGCTTCTTTTGGAAGGTCCATGAAACGGTATCGTGATTGCTCAGCCAGCGCATTTTCAATCCACCGGGAGGCAAAGACTCTTTCTGATCCTCAAGAAATTGCGAAATGGCTTTCGCCCATTCCTCCGGAAGCGCATTGCGATCCTTTAATTCCATGAACAGGAAATAAAGCTGCGCGTCATAAGTTAAATCCGAGACGCGGTAGAAGATGTTTGCCCCAGTATATTCCTCAGGCAGCAATAATACGCTTGGATGCACGCGCAAATAACCGTTGCGAATTGCTCTATTCATCCCCAAGCCGCCTGCAAGCGATGATAATGAAGGGCGATTCCCAACATCACGATTCCAATTCATCGGGCCACCTGCGGCACAGTCCACCCGGGCTCCCACAGCACCAAATTCACGCGCCCCCCATTCTGCAGCCCTGCCCATCATCTCCTGCCAGCCTGGGTGGGCGTTATCAAAGGCCAACTGCCCCCACTCATGATGCATTGTTCCGTCCTGATCCCGAGCAACCCATTCTGGATGCGCCTTTCCAAGCGCAGACTCTTCCGGCGGACCATGCGGCACCAGATCAAATACAAGCTTGATATTGTTCTTTAGAAATTCATTTGACAACGCTTTCAGTTCGTTTGTCGTTCCATACAATGGGCTGACTTGAAACGGGTCAAGCGGCCCATAAAGGTTCCATCGGGTGCCGTCCCCATGCTCCCAAATTGGCAGCAGCCACACCAAATCCACTCCCATGTGCTTAAGAGTCGGGGTGTAAGACCGAATCGCATTAAAGCCACCATATCCGCGGAATCCCTGTTCAGGAACACCGCCAGGGTGCCCGCAATACATCACCATTCCCTTTAATCCTGGCAAACCATGCTCAGGGGCGTGAAGCCCAATCTCTTTGTAAACATCTTGAACCCCACGAATCGCTTCCTCCCGCGTCCCGTGAACGATCCAGAAATATTCACGACCCAGAATCACTGAAGCCCCCGGCTTTAACCGCTCCACAATTCCCTGGCTGTGCCGGATTTCCAATCCACCTTCCCTCCGCATCACCGATACCGGAGCGTATTCCTCTTCACAATGGAACCAGGATCCCAATCCAGCTCTGCGCTGGGCGTTCCATAACACGACCAATGGTTCCTGGCTGCGAGGAGATAGAGAACCTCCCGTTTTGAGCGTAAATTCTGAGGTGTCCCCCCATGGCAAACTGCCGGGGAACAAAATGTTCTGGCCTTTTCCTGCCGAAAAAACCGGTGTGCCATACACGCAGGTTTGAACCAATTCCTCCTTTTCTCCAACGTTCTTGATCGTTAATTGCCGACTAAAATGCGTTCCTCTTTTCGGTAAGGAATATTCCATGGAATACTCCAAATTTCCCGATTGTACCAAAATATAAAGCAGGTTTGTTGATCGTCCCTTTTCAAACGAAAAACAAGTTGCCTTTGGCATTTCATTTGAAATCCCCGCAAGTCTCTCAGCGCACATCACAACAGGACCTGCAATCCCCCCATCGAATCCCCCGTTTGTAACTTTTATGAGCAATGTGTTTGTTCGTCCAGGATTCAGAATTGTCGCAGGAAAACGATAGTAACGCGGAGCTTCCCAATGATGGGGCGTCTCACTTCCTGTGGAGCCGATGAAGTGGTTATTAATGTAGGTGGAATCAAAATCGTCAACAGCGCCGATCACCAGCGCCATATTTGACTCAGTCCAATTGGTGGGAACCACAAAATCATATCGATACCAGAATGCCCCAGTTCTTCCGCTAAGCCGGTTATCCCCAATACCACGGCGTCCCGGAACAGGAGTTTTTTCCCATTTCACCTTTTCAAAACGGCCATCCGTCAGATCGTCTTCGAGTTTTTCATCTGGAGGTTCGGGAGTATAAAGCCATTCTCCCTGTAGAGACAACGCCCGTCCATTTTTCACAGCCATATTCAAGGCATTGGTATCCATCTTCACTGGTTGGACAGGCACAATGCTTTCCTGAATATTTGTATTTCCAACCCATTGCCATCCGTCCTTCAGGTTTTTCAAACCAATCCAGGCTCCGTTGCTGTTGTCAAAATCGAGTTGCAGATAACTGTTTCTCAACATCCATGGTTCGGCCTTGACCTGAAAAACAACAGCCAGACCGAACACCACGAAACAACACCAACGGATGAATATCGCTTTGCATTGAAACCGCTTCATCATTCCCGCATTCTATTCTTTGAAGAGCATCTTCTGCAACTCGCGATAATTTGTTTTTCCAGAGCCCAGCTTCGGAATGGCACTCACCAAAATCAATTCGCGCGGCAAAGAAAGATTCTCCAGCCCCTTTTGTTTGAGATGATCCCTGATTTCCGCCAAAGCCAGTTTCGGTTCGTTCGTCACTGCCACAAGGGATTCACCGCGGTCCGCATCATGCCGGGAAACAATGACCACTTCGCAATGTTCACCATACTTTCCAAAACCGTCCACCAGAGCATCTTCAACCGCAGTCAGGCTGATCATCTCCCCGCTGATTTTTGCAAACCGTTTTAGACGTCCCAGGATATACAGATAACCGTCGTCATCCACACGCGCAATGTCACCCGTATCATGCCAGCCATCCTGTTTGAGAAATTGGGAATTTGCATCAGGATTCAAATACCCCCGCATGATATTCGGTCCCCGCAGCCACAAGCGTCCGCCTTCCGTGACTCCCTCCACCGGTTCCAGCCGATATTCAATTCCCGGTAGAATACGTCCCGCTGAACCGAACCTTGGAAACAACGCCGTGTTTGCACTCACAACTGGGCTGCATTCGGTCGTTCCATAACCTTCAAACACGCGCACGCCAAAACGCCTTGCCCATAAATCGCTCGTGCTTGCCTGGATCTTTTCCGACCCGGCAAAAAGCAGACGCAACGAACGAAAATCGTATGCATGAGCCTTGCGCCCATAGCCATTGAGAAACGTGTTCGTCCCGAAAAACACCGAGCAGTCAAAATCATAAATAACCGTTGGCACCATGAGAAAATGCAGAGGTGACGGATAGAGAAACACGTAACATCCCCGGACCAGCGGCAACAGCAATCCGACCGTCAGCCCAAAACTGTGAAACACCGGAAGAACGTTGCAAACACGGTCGCGCTCAGTCAGATCAATGACACTGAGCATCTGCCAGACGTTTGCCAGAATATTGCGATGAGTCAATTCCACCGCTTTGGGAGGGCCATCGGAACCGCTTGTAAAGAGAATGACCGCAGTCTCTCCATACGTGCTTGAGTGCAATGCCAGACGCATGTTCAAGCAGATTCTCAGGAAGGACCGAAGGCGATCACTCCCCCGAATCCGGTCCTTCACATCTTCCAAATAAAAAATTTCAACTCCCGCATCAAGCATCGGCTTCAAATCAATTCCAGCCTTGGCAATGAATTTTCTCGAAGTCACAACGCGCTTCACCCCGCTTGTCTCAATGCAGCGAAGCATGGTCATCATGCCTGAGGAAAAATTCAAGATGGCTGGAACCTTGTCCACTGACCAGAGACTCATAAGCGCCAGCGGCATGGCATTGGCATTTGGAAGCATCACTCCCACACGTTCCCCCTTGTCAGGTGGCAACAGCCCATTCCACTGCGCAGCCAGCGCATCAACGGCTATCAACAACTTTCGGTAGGAAAGTTTTGTCAATTGAAAGTCCTGAACAATGATCTTTCCGGGAAATTGACGCGCAACCTGAATGATGGTCTCCAGCAACGTTGGAGCGCAGGATTTCAGTTCGACCTCAAATTGCTGCAAAACCATCCTGTCATGAAGCCAGTTCGTCAACGTGAGACGAGCCCGCGACGTGCTCATGTTCTTCGGCTGTGGTGGAATCTGCACTCCACTGAAATGCGCTGAAACCCGCGGAAACAAACGTTTATGGCATGGGTTGGGAGAATACAAACAGCGATTGGTTCCCCGCAGATAACAGGTGATGACCTTTGCTTTCGTCTTGAACAATAGAAATCCCGTTCCATCAAAAAACTTCATCAAGGATCCTGTCCGGGTAAGGCGTCCTTCCGGAAACAGCACCAACCGTCCTCCTTTGTGCAAATAATCCGCCATGTGCTTGACGGAATGTGGCGATTCCGGTTCCACCGGAAACGTGAATGGATTCACCATGATAAGTCTGTGCAGCCAGCTTGTTTTTGAAACCTGAAGCGACGTCACAAACCGCCAGCGTCTGTCCAGACACGCCGCCAGAAACAACCAGTCCATCAAGGAACAGTGGTTGGGCAACAACATGACTGGTCCTGGGGTATCCAGGACGGACTCATTCTCCACTCGAAAGCCAAAAAACACCCTAAGGAACAAGCGAAGAAGAAATTTCATATGTTACATCATTTTCCGGCCAGTTTGCGTTTGACCCTCCAGCGCACCACAGTCAAGGCAACAAACCAACTGGCAAAAGCAGCAGTCACAACAACAGCAATACCGGTCACCCAACGATCAGGCGGCAAACGTCCGTGGGAGGCCATCTCCATTTTTCCATCGATCACCGCAAAATCCATTCCCGAAGGAGCTAAAGCCTTCACCAAACCATCCCTCCCTGCAAAAACAGAGGGACCAGCTCCAGAAACCCGGAGAACAGGCATTTCATATTCCGCAGCCCGCATGCGCACGATCCTTGAGTGAATTTCATGTTCCAATTCACCCCAGGCCGGAGGATCCATCGTGGGAACGATCAGCATCTGCGCTCCCTGACGAACCAGTTCATCCATCACAACCCGGTAACCGTCATCATAGCAAATCGCGATTCCGATGAGGCCCCAAGGCGATTTCCACAACTTTTGGTCGCGAGCCGGAATGCCGTCGTTACAGAACTGCACCGGCCTGCATTTCGCCTGACGAAAGACTATCTTACCATCCGTATCAACTACGTAGGCCGTATTGTAAAATTTTTTCTCGTCCATCCGGTCCCATCCCCCGGCAATGAGGTATTTTTTATGATCCTTGCACCACTGAAGAACCGGCTCGGGAACGCCCCCTCGAAACAGACACTCCTGCAAGACAATCAGCTCAGCATCAGGAGATTTTTTGACAAGCTCATCCAGTGCTTTCACAGCGCTCTCATCACGTCCAACCGGTATTTGAACACCGGCAACATGAACCGTTTTGCCCGGGGCTGGCCGAGCCCCGCTTTTCTCAATGGCTGGATAGAGTGTTCCCACACCCAATACAATCAGAAAGAAAATGCGCGTTCTTTTATTGACAAGAGGCAGGATTAAAAAGAGGGATGCAGCCGCAAGAAATAAGAAGCCGATTCCATACACCCCGTAAACTGCGGCATACTCCAGTTCACCGGCGTTGGCAAAAGCGTATCCAGACGCCAGCCATGGAAAACGAAAATAGTAAAGTTCAGATCTGAAATATTCCAACCCCGTCCACACAAATGGAGCGGATACTGCCAGACCAAAAATCCCCCACTCCATCAGGCACCGCCGTATCAACACCAGAAACACCCCCAGCCAGGCGGGAAGCACCAGCCACAAAGCCATCGCACCCGCGCCAAAAAGCTTCCAGAAAAAACTCAAATAGGGAACATAAATTGCCAGACCAATTCCCATTCCAAAGGCAAATGCCAGCCACCCTGTTTTGAGGTTGCAAAGGCGGAAAAGGCAGAAAAGAAATACCAGAATCAGAAAACTCCAGGAGCCATTCCAAAATGCGAGATGAAATGCGGCAACAGACACAACAGAGAGAATCAATGCCTGGGGAATGCTCAGGAATGAAATAGCCGTAGGATTTGTTTTTCCGTCTGCAGGACTCGTTTTCTTCATAAGAATCAAATCCCGGCGCCATGCACAAAGCCCCCACTCACCCGCTTCTCTCCCTTCAAGGAAAAGGAAGAGACATCACCAAAACCATCATCAAGGCACAAAACGAGCCCGCCACAATGATTCTCTTTCATGCAGCGAAACTCCACCCTTCCCCGGGCAATATTTCTGTTTTCTGCAACAGTCAACATAATACCATCCATCGGCCAGACATCAAAAACAGACTCTCACTTGCTTTTCAGCGCAGTAATTGTCCCGTCTCTTCAGACTCGCAGCCTGAAAACACCCATTGCACCGTCCTGCCAAAATTCCAGTCTCTCAAAAGATCACACTGTCTTCGGAGTAAAAAACACAAACTCACCAGACACATCCGTCCGGAAAAGGGAACGAACAGCATCTGGGGTGTGTCTTTAGACACAGAAATGGCATGTCTAAGGTCTTTTTTAACATTGGGGCATTTCTGTGGCAATACTATTCCACCCGCTTTTCCGAGGAGAAACGGGGCTGAATACAAGCAAGGACACAAGATGTTTTGCGACTGGCTCTCCTCGTATCTGCCAAGAGAGCCATCAACCTCGTCAAGCCCGGGATGCGGTTATTGACTTAACCGTTTTTACCGCAACATTGCTTGTATTTCTTGCCACTGCCGCAGGGGCACGGATCGTTGCGACCCACCTTAGGTCCGGCATGAATCGGTTTGGCTTTTGAAACAGCTTCAGTGGCTTCAGTCACCACGTCACTGGCCTTCTTTCCTGACGCTCCAGAAGAAGAAGGTGGAGCGCCGGAGCTACCGGTGCCCAATGTGGAACTGGCAGTCATTGTGCCACTGTTTGTGCTTGTTGCGGCAGAATGAAGCATCGTACGCTGAGACACTGTGCGGAGGAAGTTTTCAAATGCCGCCATGCTGGAGGCACTTCGGAAGATGTTGTGACAAATCTCGGACTTGATGTTCACCATCAGTTCCTGAAACACCTTGTAAGCCTCAGCCTTGTATTCAACCAGCGGATCACGCTGTCCATAAGCCCGCAAACCAATGCTATTGCGCAAGCTGTCCATTCCGTAAAGGTGTTCCTGCCAGAGGCGATCCACGGAATCCAAAACAATGTAACGTTCAACAGCCGTCAATTTTGTCGGGTCCTCAAAGCTGATCTTCAGATCATAGGCGTCCCGCACGGATTTGCAGATGTAACGGCAAACGCTGTATTGTTGCGGGGTCAATCCTTCGAAGACCGAATCCGCAGGAGCCGCTTCCTGTCCTGCCCTGGCCGCTTTCAAAATATCCTCTTCAGGCATTCCAAGCGGGAAGTTGAGGTTCACCCAATCAGAGAGCCCACGCACTGGCCACTCGCCAGGGTCAGATGCCGTCGTGAACTCCTCGACCTTGGAAATGACCACTTCTTCCATGATATCCATGAGACGGTCACGCACATCTTCGCCGTGAATGATTTGGTTACGGAAGCCATAGAGGACTTCGCGTTGCTTGTTCATCACGTCATCGTATTCCAAAGTGCGTTTGCGGATTTGGAAATGGTGTTGCTCAACGCGTTTTTGAGCCTGTTCAATGGAACGATTGAGGAGGACATGCTCCAGTTCCTGACCTTCCTCAAGCCCCATTTTTTCCATATACTTGACGATCTTGTCTGACCCGAACAGGCGCATGAGATCGTCTTCAAGTGAGATGAAGAAGTGTGAAGATCCCGGATCACCCTGACGGGCGCAACGTCCACGCAACTGGCGGTCAATGCGACGGGCTTCGTGACGTTCCGTTCCAATGACGTGCAAACCACCGGTGATTTTTCGGTTGGGAGCCAGATTTAGAGCAGCGGCAGACGACGAATCGGAATCGACTTCGCGCACTTCGCCTGTATCTGGGGCAGTCAGCTTGTAACGGTATTCGCCGCGTTTTTCCGGATGCGGATGGCATTCCACGTTCCAAACAACGCCTGGGCCCAGTTTGATATCTGTGCCACGGCCTGCCATGTTGGTTGCGATGGTAACGGCGTTTTTCTGCCCAGCACGAGACACAATTTCGGCTTCCTGCTGATGGTACTTCGCATTGAGAACGGAGTGAACAATCCCCAGCTTTTTGAGCATCCTTGATACTTGTTCACTTGTCTCAACTGACACTGTGCCGACGAGAACCGGGCGTCCCTGATTGTGAACGTTTGTGATCTCGCGCAGAACGGCGTTGAACTTCTCGCGTTTTGTTTTGTAAACGGAGTCGTGAGCATCTTTGCGGGCAATGGGACGGTTTGTGGGGATCACCAAAACGCCCAGCTTGTAAATGTCCAGGAATTCGCCCGCTTCAGTTTCAGCCGTGCCGGTCATGCCAGCCAGTTTTGCGTAAAGACGGAAGTAGTTTTGAATTGTGATGGTGGCAAGAGTCTGGGTCTCGCGTTCGACTTCAAGACCTTCCTTGGCTTCAACCGCCTGGTGAAGGCCATCGCTCCAACGGCGACCATACATCGGACGGCCAGTGTGTTCGTCAACGATCACTATCTTCCCCTCTTCGATCACATAATGCACATCAAGCTGGTAAAGGCTGTAGGCCTTGAGCAGTTGGGAGATGGTGTGGATCTGAAGGGCTTTTGCCTCGAAATCAGTCTGAATCTTGGTCTTGAGATCCATGCGCTTGCGCACATCCTTCTCTGGACCGGTGTCAATCTCGGTGAATTTTGTGGCCAGATCAGGCAGCACAAATGCGTCCGGATCGTTCGGGCGAAGTTGATTACGGCCTTTTTCGGTCAAATCAGCATCGTGGCTTTTTTCATCGATGGCATAAAAGAGCTCTTCCTTCTGAGCGTAGAGATCCTTCTTTGTTTGGTCGGCATGAAGTTCAAGCTCGGACCGGTTCATCATCCGTTGATGTTCCGGAATCTCCAAAAGCTTGGCCAGATCGGTTGAACGAGGGTCGCCCAATTTGACACGATAAAGGAGCAGGCCAATTTCCCGTTCGATCGAATCCGCATCTGTGACGGAAGAGCCATCGGTCGGATGGAGTTTTGCAATGAGCGCATTGGCCTCGGAAATATAACGAGCGCAAAGCTTCTGCTGAACTCGGACGAGGTTTTCAATCGCCGGTTTGTAAACGTTATATTGATTCTCGTCGGATGCCACGACCGAAGGACCACTGATGATAAGCGGGGTTCTGGCTTCATCGATGAGGATGGAGTCGACTTCATCGACGATTGCAAAATAGTGTCCCCGTTGGACCTGATCCTCTTTTCGGGTGGCCATGCCATTGTCGCGCAGGTAGTCAAAGCCAAATTCGGCATTGGTCCCGTAGGTGATGTCGCAATTATATTGTTCGCGACGCTCGGCTGGGGATTGGTCACGCAAAATACAACCAACAGTCAGCCCCAGGAATTTGTAGACTGCTCCCATCCATTCACTGTCGCGTTGGGCCAGGTAATCGTTGACGGTCACGACGTGCACCCCGCGTGTCGTGAGAGCATTGAGATACACGGGAAGAGTGGCAACCAGCGTCTTGCCTTCACCAGTGGCCATTTCAGCGATCTTGCCCATGTGCAGTGCCATGCCGCCAATGAGCTGGACGTCAAAAGGAACCATTTCCCACTTGATTGGATGCTCACGGACCATGATCTCCGTTCCACAAAGGCGACGGCAGGCATTTTTAACCACGGCATACGCTTCCGGCAGGATTTCATCCAACCGTTGCGCCAACGCCGTCAGATCCTCGATTTTCGAAAGTTCGGCTTTCCAGTCGGCAGTCTTCTTTCTGAGATCGTCGTCCGAAAGCGGTTTCAACGTGAGTTCAGCCTGATTGATTTTCTCAACCAGGGGTCTGATCTTCTTGACCTCACGGTCATTTTTCGAACCAATAATTTTTTTGACAATAAATCCAATCATACCTGCGAAATAACTATCAAGGGGTTAACCGTATGAGAACTCGGTGAAGGCGTCAAAGTATTAACGTGCCTTAATTTCCAGTTTTTTTGAAGGCCGCACCCACTTTTAGTGGCAGGATGGGCATCCAAACTTCCGGGTTTTCTTCCAGTAAAGCTTTGTTAAAGGGCACAAAAACTAATCCCAGTGGATCCGGTTTGAGTGTTTGATCTCCGTTTTTTGAACGGATCACTACTTTGCAATCCTCACTCTTTAAAAAGTACAAATTCAGGCCCTGGATGGCCAGTCTTGGACTATTAGGAAAGGCTTTGCCCATTTCAGCTTGAATGGGGTCAATTTCGATAAGGCTCTTCATGAACTCGGCATAACGAATGCGGTTTGTGCTAAAATTACCAATAACCTCAATGCTCCAATCCAGCAGCATGGTTCCCTTGGGTTGGTTCACAACCAACCAGGCATCATCATCAAGCCAGTCGTGACGCAACGGGACATTTATCTCGCCGTTCGGGCCCAGCCTGATGGGAATTTGATTGGTTTTGACCTCCATATGAGCCGCAAGGCTGCTGAAGGAAACACTTGATGATTGAGGAACGAGACGGACGGAAATCAAAAGATTACTATGAGAGGCCGCTATTTTTTGCTGAGTTAACTGGATTTTCAACAGCAGGGCGTATGGTATTCGCGCATTCTCGGCAGCATCCACCCACTCCGTGCCCATGCCCAACGCGGCCATGGCAAAAAGTGCAATTTGAATGGAATACCATCTCATAAAACTGATGTTTTACCGCTTTTCCTACGTTTTCGCAACTTGGACTTCATATAAAACTGCGTTCCTCTGTGAAAAACATGCAAAACGTGCCTCTTGACACATCGGGATATGGCCGATACACAAATGATATGAATTCTCACTTAATGCGTTGCCTTTGTGCCAGCTTGTTCATTTTTGCCGGGGTTCTCAATCTTCATGCTGGATCAGAGAATTGGGTTTCCCTGTTCAATGGCAAGGACCTTTCGGGCTGGGTTCCCGTCAATGACGTCACATTCCAGGTGGCCGATGGAAATCTGCAACTTGTCAAGGGGATGGGATGGCTTCGGACTGAAAAGGAATACAAAGACTTCATTTTTGAGTGTGAATGGCGGGCTCTGGTTGAGAAATACGACAGTGGAATCTTCTTCCGTTGCGGCAAGGATGGCAAACCATGGCCCGACGGCGGGTGGCAGGTGAACCTCAAAAACACCCAGCTCGGTGGATTGGTCAAAGGTTATCAAAACATCGTCCCGTCCGAAGAGGATGAGCAGCCCGTTAACAAGTGGGTAAAATTCCGCATGGAAGTCAAAGGCAAGAAAGTCACGCTTTTCGTCAACGGTGCAAAATCCTGGGAATACGATTCGTTGGACCGAGATTCCGGCTTCATTGGCTTCCAAGCCGAGAACAAGGCATTTGATTTCCGCAATATAAGGATTCAAGAGCTAAAATAAAAACATGCGCATCAAACACCCTAAAACAAGGGTGACAGTCACTCAAAGCATCCGCTTGCTTGCACTGGCGTTGTGTATCTTAGTGTTTTCCTCCCTCCTTTTGGGGGCCCAATCCATCCCTGTTTCAAATTCTCAAGAACCGATAGAAACAAATATCTGGGGATATGTCTCCATTGGCGGAACTGTTCGCCAAGCTTGTAGTGGAAGGAGTCACCTGATTCTCGAAAACGAGTCAGGCCCTCATCTTATTGAATTTGCCAATCCGATAACCAATGACCTGCGGGGACACAAAGTGCATATCGAAGGCATCAGCGTGTTTTCGCAGGACACAATAAACCTGCAACCAATCGAGGTCGTTGATAACAACGGAGTCCACGGCGTGTCTCAACAATCAGGATCCGTTTATTTAAAGGCGGGGCACGTGCCTTTCAAGGTTCTTTATTTTAATCATTTGGGAGAGATGAGTCTGACCTTGACCTATGAGGGCCCCGGAGTTTCGCTTCGCCCAATCACTTCCGTTTACAAGCTCACGAATGGAATCTCTTCGACCACATGGAGTGAGGGATTTCGCTACAGTTACTTTGAAGGGGAATGGATCAATTTGCCCGACTTTTCGACGCTTCCCCCAGTCAAGACGGGGACCATCGCCAAGCTGGATTTTTCAATGCGAAATAGAAAGGAGAATTTTGCAGTCGAATTCTCTGGCTACTTGGACGTGCTCAAAGATGGCCAATACACATTTTACTTATCCTCGGACGATGGCAGTAAATTGGTCATTGGAGATTCGCAGGTTAAAATCGAAGATTTGGGGCCCGGAGATAAACTCCCCCCACCCAAATCAATCGTTCTAGGGCAAAAACTCGATGATAAAGGAAAGGCTAGTTGGGTGACCGTTGAGGGATTAGTCACATTTGCAGGACAATCTCAAGGAGTGCTGACAATGGACCTCTCTTCCATCACAGGACAAATTAAAGTCGAAATGGAAGACGCCCCTCCGGGGCTTCAACTTGTTGCCCTAGGCAGCCGCGTAAGAATCTCTGGCCTCTGCCATGCCATAACGGATGACAATGGAGTGCAAGTGGCAGGTCACTTGCATACGCTGAACGCAGAAGATTTTCACATAACATCCATTTCATTGGAAAAGTGGCATCAAGTTCCAATCCGTCCCGTTTCGAACTCTGTCCCCCTGCTTAAGACACATCAAATCGTCCAGATGGAAGGAACCATCATTCGCAAGACTCCTGATCCCATACGATTTGAAGATAAAACGGGATGGGCTGATGTGATTTGCCCTTCTCGAAATTTGGTTAATCAGACAAACGTTTCGCTGATTGGCTACTGGATTTCAAACGAAACAAAGCCCGTATTCCGATGTCTTGATTGGTGCCATAAAGAAGACACTGAGACTGGGGCACTGGTAACGCTAACAACCGTTGAATCCGTCCGTAATTTGAGTCAAAAAGCCGCTGCGCGATCCTTTCCGGTAAAGATCCGCGGAATCCGCACCCATGAAGATGAAACCATGGGCATGATCCAAGATGAAACAGGCGGCATTTTTGTGTGGGAAATTCCGGGGAACACTCACTTGGGAGATTATATCGAGATTGAAGGGATTTCAGACCCCGGAGGATTTGCACCAGGCATTAAGGCAACAAAATGCCGTTACCTCGGCACTGGACCATTTCCTCCCCCTCTTCACCCGACATGGGAGGAGCTCATGTCTGGAGCCCTTGATTCCCAATGGGTCGAAATCAAAGGTCTCGTCGTTCTCCCCTCTGACTCTAGACATGACATCATTGTTTCAATGAACGATGGAGATGTGGTTGTCAGTATCATGTTTCTGTCAGAAGAAGAACGGAAAAGGCTTGAGGGAACCGTCATTCGTGTCCGTGGCGTGGTATTCTGCGACTTCGATTCCACCACGCGCCAGATGCGCTCTGGCTACCTCCGAATTCACGACATGACGCAGGTGACAATCGAGACGCCTAGATTGGATAATTTTGCGGCAGTACCTATAAAGTCGGTCAGTGATCTGTTAACGTTTGATCCCTCAATAAATTCATACAAACCCCAGAAGGTTGCGGGAATCATCATTGGTATCAACGGTTCCAACGGGATACTTCTGGATGGAACAAACGGGTTGAAATTCCAACTGAGAAAACGAACAGCAATGCATCGAGGAGATACGGTTGAGGTCATGGGATTCCCCGGTTTAAGTGGAAAAACACCCCTCCTGCGCAATGCCATCCTACATAGAATCCGTTCTGGTTCGATTCCAAAACCCGCCAGCATCAACGTCGAGTCAATGGGAAGGGAAAACTTTGATGCCAGACTAGTACAGATTGAAGGACGGCTCATGAACTTCGCATCCAATGGCAGCGAGCAAATTTTGGAAATGGAAATTGGAACCAAGTTGTTGACCGGACGCCTGCCGTATTCTGATGGCAAATGGCCAAATGCGCCTTTGGGGAGTCGACTTCAGTTGAAAGGAGTACTCACAAGTGTGACACATAATAAGGACGCGGTTGCCAGCTCCTTTGAGATGCTCATCAATTCTCCTTCGGACATTCAGACTCTGGAAACACCCTCCTGGTGGAACGTTGTGCATACAGTCATTGTCATCATCACACTCTTGATCATCCTCCTGATTGCCCTTGTCTGGATTCTGTCACTACGTCACAACGTTGCTGAACGAACCCGACAACTGGTTGAAAAAATTGAGCTTCATAAACGCACAGAAGTAGAATTGAAAGAAAAGACTCTCCAGCTCAAAGCTGAAATTGAGGAACGCAAACAACTCGAAACAGAAAAGGAACGCACCCATAAGGAACTCATGATCGCTTCACGTCAGGCTGGAATGGCGGAAGTGGCCACTGGCGTGCTTCATAACGTCGGAAATGTCCTCAACAGCGTCAATGTCTCCACCTCCATTCTCGGAGAAAAAGTGCGCGCTTCAAAAACCGCGAACATCGCAAAACTGTCCGCCCTTTTAAATGAACATGAAAAAGACCTCGGCGACTTTCTGTTGGTTGATGAGAAAGGACGAAAGATCCCCAGCTATCTGTCAGCGCTCAGCACAAATATCAACGGAGAACGACAGGAGATATTAAAAGAGATCGATCTGCTCCGGGATAACGTCAATCACATCCGTGAGATTGTCGCAATGCAGCAAAATTTTGCCCGCATCTCAAGCGTCAGCGAAAACATTTTTCTGGGAGATATCATTGATGATATTTTCAAGATGCAATCCAGCTCTTTTGCAAAATATGAAGTGCAACTGGAAAGCCATTATGACGATGTTCCTCTGATTTCAACAGATAAACATCGGGTGATGCAAATTCTGGTCAACCTCCTCCAAAACGCGCGCCAGGCTTGCGTTGGAGGAGAAGAAGAAGTCAAAAAGGTCACCGTGCGCCTGACACGAAGTGGAGAAGACAAGGTGCGAATTGATGTCACGGACAACGGTATTGGCATCAAACCAGAAAACATGACCAAAATTTTTGTCCACGGATTCACAACAAAGAAAGATGGCCATGGCTTCGGTCTTCACAGCGGAGCCCTGTCCGCAAAAGCTCTGGGAGGTTCATTGAGCGTCACAAGCGATGGGCCAGGCAAAGGAGCCACATTTACCCTTGAATTGCCATTGACCCCTCAAAAGTCTTCCGCTCCTCCTGCCCCCTCAAAGAGTTCTCAATAGCCACTGCCAAAAAAATCAAAATGGCGGTGGCAGCACTGTTTCAAGGCATTGCCTGGCAACAAAAACTCAAGTTACATCACCGACAAAGTCTGAGGCCAAGATGGGATGCAAATCGATTACTGGATTGCCTCTGCCCGTGCCACTGGCGCTTGATGTTCACACCAATCACGCCAGATTTTTCGGTAGGCAGTCTCCAGATTTTGAATAAAACGAGACTCATCACAAAGAGGGCTCTGCTGCATTTTCTCACGAAGCTGCTGACGAATTTCTGCAAGCCGGTTCAGATTTCCAGCCAGTTCTTTACACCTGGCCACATAGGCATCCGATGATTCTGTCGCCCATTCTCGGAAACCAATATTTGTCACAAGACTCGTCCCCACACGCGAAACGTGCGTTCTGCCTGAAAGCGTCACCACAGGCACCCCCATCCAAAGCGCCTCGCACGTTGTTGTCGTGCCGTTATACGGGAAAGGATCAAGAGCAATGTCAACCCGATTATACGATCCCAAATGCGACTCCGCAGACAACATCCCTCCGCTAATTTCAATACAGTCACCACCAACCCCCGCTTTGGCAAAGCGATCCCGCAATCGGGCCACCAACGGTTCCCGATCCAGATCAGGAGAATGCACCAGCAATCGAGCTCCAGGAACCTCGTTCAACAACCGAGCCCACAAAGCAATGGTGGGATCACTGATTTTCTTGAAGTTGTTAAAACTGGCAAAAGTCACATGCCCATTACGCAAGGCCGGAAGGGGGCCCACATCCGGAGTCTTCTCAGAGGGCCGGTAACACAAAAAGGCGTCTGGCATGCGTAATAATTTCTCAGTATGCCACTGATCTGTGAGCCCCGGGGGATCGCTTATTCCATCCGTAATTCGGTAATCCATCGCCTTTAAACCAGTCGTATTGGGATACCCAATCCACGTCAGTTGAATGGGAGCTGGTTTGCGTGCAAACACCAAAAGCGAGTGATTGGAGGTGTGGCCAGCCAAATCCACAAGAATATCAATTCCATCACGGCGCACGAGGTCTGCCACTTCGGCATCGGCCATTCCCGCAATGTTCCGCCACTGATCCGCCTGCTTTTTCAGGCTCTCAGTGACATTATCCGGCCTGCCAACGTTTGCGTAACAAAACACTTCAAAGCCATCTCTCTTGTGACCAGCCAAAATGGGTTCAAAGAACAATGCAACTGGATGCTTTCTAAAATCCGGGGACAAATATCCCACCTTCAAACGCCGGTCAGGCACTAACACATTTTCATGCGGCTTCCACTCGGCACGCAGAGGTGACGCAAAAAGCTGCTCCCATTTCTCATGCTCGGCAAAATGACTCTCCGGCGTCGTCTCCGGCAGGTAGTGCATGAGAAAAAGCAGATTACTCAATGCAAATGAAATCTCAGAGGAGCCAAGCGCCATGCGATAATGCTCAATTGCCTCGCGCATCAAACCTTCGTCTGCATAAACGCGCCCCAAATCATGATGCGCTTCGTGAAAATCAGGTCGCAAGGTCAGCGCCTCCATCAGTTGCTCCCGCGCCTCCTCAGTCCTGTGCAGCGCATACAACGCCTGCCCCAAAATTTCCCGTGCCTCCGGTAATTTTGGATTCAACCGCACCGAATTTTGAAAGCACTGCACCGCATCATCCTTCAACTGGCAATCCATGCAGGCAAGCCCGCAACTCAACCAAATGACTGCATCATTTGGCGACAGGCGAACCGCCTCCCGCAGACAGGACAAAGCCTTTTGAAACTCGCGTTGCTCTCGATGGCAATTTCCCAACTGATGTTGTGCCTCCGCCAATTTGGGATCAAGCGTGGATGCGGAAGCAAACGCAGTTATGGCTTCATTCGTCTTCTTCAGTGCATGGAGCGAAAAACCCAATTGCAAAAACGGTGCCGCAGCCTTTGGATTGGCTTTGGTCGCACGCGAAAAGAGGGCTACTGCATCCTGATGTGCCCCCTTCTGTTGAACAATAAGTCCAAGCAAATAAAGCGCATCAGCTTGATGAGGACGCTTTGCCAGAAGCTGCCGATACATCGACTCAGCCTCATTCAACAAACCGGCACGGTGAAGGGCCAGCCCTTTCTGCAACATCAAAATAGGATTCATATAAGCCTTGCCGAAATAGTTCGGCGGCAATGAGTAAAACAAATTTTCGAAGCAGCAATCGTACCAGTCGTAAAAGAGGGGGCCTTCTTCTCTTAGAACCAACGTTACAGTCCTATTATCAAGGAGTTAAGTAATAAATGAACACAGAGCAAATTTTTCCCTTTGCCGAATCAAAAAAGATCGACTCTCCCCCAAAACAAGGAGCCCTATGGAGCATGACTTGACAGCAGGGCCAGCACAATCTTCCCTCATTTCTCCCATTCTCAAACCGTTACTTTGTCGGTCGAACAACCTGCATGATCACTACCGAACTACTGCATCCCCAGGAATGGCGAGGTCCGTCAGGCGTTGGTTCCGGCCATCGGCACCAAGACAAACCGTCAGAACCTCGGCGAGCTTTCCAGGCCGCATCGGCATTCTTTTGCAGCCAGGCATCAAAAGTCCCCTGCTCTCCCCGCTCGTTCATGTAACGAGCCAGCCAACGAACGCAAATTCCGTTAAAACCACCCGCATCACCATTCTCACCGTAGGCTGGCAGCAACCCATCATGACAAAGCTGGTTCATCACAAAAGTGGCCGCCAACCGCGCTTCATTCGTATATCCCAACAGATTGGCAGCACCGATGAAAGTTCCTTGGTTATAGGTCCAGGATTTGGGATTAATCCTGCCCTTGTGATTGATGCTGTCACTCACCCGCCCTGTTACTGAATCAAACAATGTCGCTCGTTCCCACAGAAAAAGCTCCTTTGCTTTTGCCAGATAGGCAGGATCACCACACGCACGGCTCAACAGCGCTGCCGCAATGGCTGCCGGACCATTGACACACGCGTTCTTGGAAAGATTATTTGTCTTCCACCAAAGCCCGCCTTTTAGGTCGCTTGAAAAAGCTCTGGCGTAACAAAGATCGAAATTCGTTTTTGCCGTATCCCGAAATGCTGGACTTCCACTCAACAGATTACCGCGGGCACAGGCGATCACCATCCACATTATGTCATCATTGAACTCGTTGTGTTCCCAAGTCACTCCATGATCCGCAACAAATCCCTGATACAAATTTGTGAACATGGAAAGATACAGTGCATTCGTCGTCCGCTCATAAGCATCCAGCACCATTTCCATTTGTTCCGCACGCATCCAAAACGAGACTTTGCCGCCATCGGTTGTTTCCCGAAACCATGCGCGACCATCCTTGGTCATATAGAAAGCGTTCGAATGTGACTGGAACGCAACATCCGCCTCAGCAGATGTAAAGGCCCCAACACTCGGCACAAGAAACCACAACGAAACAATCGCCACAAAATACGTTAATGGTTTGAGAGCCTTGTGCAAGCTTGCCACTCCTATCAAACCGGGAATCGTGATTTGCCTCATAGTTTTCTCCAAAACTGCCCAAGAGCCTTACAGGAAACAAGAATGGAAATGATTTATTTGCAATCAAACCTAAAATTAACGGCAGGAATTGCGAAACTCAGCCCTTTTTATGATAGGTTAGAGGAACCAACCCGTTATCCAACTCAATCACGGAATATCCCCAAGGCAAATAGCGTTTTGCACCTTTGGCCTTCGGATGCTCAACTCTCCACGCATAGACTTCCCAGCCATCACGGGTTTTAACAACCTCCCACTCCGCCCGGTTGGCCCAGTCTTCCTTCTGTTCCAAAACCTTTTTTGCAACAGCAATTTGCGCCTGATAACGTCCTGATGGACTCTCAGGATGTTCCATCCTTGATGAGCCATTACCACATCCAACCAAGAACAATAAAAATAGAATTCCGATAAAAAACCGGGTCATCGTTTATATATCGTCCTTCACCGGAGTTGCTTAACAGGAGAAGAAACAAAGCAGTTGGCAGAAAAAAATAACCTCTCAACCTAAAATCATGTGTCAACAATCTGCCACCTTGAAGCATTCCATCCAAAGGAATTGAGGTCGTTTTTCCAAACGGCCCAATAATTGCCGACCAAACACAAATTAAGGAGAAAAAACAAAAAAGAGCAATCCCGTTCAATAACGGCAACTGCTCAAAAAAGGTCTGCCATTCCAAAATGAATTTTGGAATGGCAGAGTATAAAAGCTTATTTCTTTCGAGAAACCAAGGCCGGTCTGCCTCGCTTGGCAACACCCCTGCTCTTGGCTAGTGGCGGTCTGCCACCTTTTCCAGCGCGGCTGGGTGAAAGACTCAGCTCAACGGGAATATTAATCTTTGACTTGTGGAATTTCTCCACAATGGCGTCACGAATAAAACTTGATCGATCACTATAACCGATTTTCGGCAGGGAAAGATCAATTTGCACAATAAACTTCTCGTTCATTGGAACCGAGATAAGTTTCTGACCAGAACTTCGTGTGTTGTTTAACATGAATTAAGTGTAGCTTAAATGCTATAAAAGTACAAGTAGTTTTTTAATATTTACGTAAGATTTCAAGCAAAATTTTTATCCTCATAGCTAAGGACTTGATTTTCACCAAAATCTGGCTTAATAATAAGCTGTCTTCAGCATAAAAACAACTACTTTGCTCAAGAACTCATCCTTAAGACCCATTTTATTCAGAAAAAACTCGTGTTAAATGGGGATTTAAAAAGCTCTATCTATCCTGCTCCAGGGGTTCGCAACGAATTATGGCTTCATCATATACCGCAACAACCCTATGTCCGGGAGGAACAACCAGGTAGTCTGCTGCACTCCAGTTTCCCGCAACAAGTCCCTCAATCAACCTCATATTTCCCTGCTCAATCACAAACTTCCAGCCTCTTTTCTCAGCTTCTTTTCGAGCCAGATCTGCAAACTGAGCGTCAGGGCCAACCCCCATCGCAATATAAGTGCATTGGGTATAGTTGCGCATGGTATTGCATAATGAGTTCCACAAGTATTGAGCATTATCTTCACCGTATTTACGCACAAGCTCATCGTAGCTTTGATCCATGCCGGAAATGTGTCCGATGGAATTCTGCTTCAATTCTCCTGTCAATTCCGACCTCTCAAGCCATCCAGACGTCTCAAAATAGGTCCCCGGATTATCATTAAAAAAATCCAGATATCGCTTGCGATCTCCCATAAACAAAGTCATGCAATCATGCGCTCGAGGAATCACCAATGGAATGTCAGTGGCATGCAAGTTGTGCAGGCCATTATTACACAAGCCATATCCCAAAAGAATTGCATCATAATCGGCGGTCTTGACGCCATCAATAACCCCCTGAAGCCGTTTTTGCATGCCAACACATCCAATGTCATGCAAGCCCTTCGGCAAGAATTCCACGTCAACTTTGTGAGGGGATCGGGCAGCGGCAAAACACATTTCCCGATACAACACATCACAACTGATCAGCTTATACTTCATGACACTTGTCTTTTTGGTTTCAAGGCATCCAATCTTTGATAGAGCGCCCAGATGGCGTCCACCATTCCAGACTCAGAAAAATGTTCTCGTGCAAAAACTCTGCCCTGCTCTCCGAAACGCACTCTCAATTCAGCATGATCCACCAAAGTCGCAATTCTCTTTTCCAATAAATCCTGGTCCCCCACCTTCACCAGGAAACCGGTCTGTCCTTCGATACAAGCTTCGCAGGCACCATCACAGTTGTAGGAAACCACAGGTTTGCCCGCTGCCATGGCCTGCGGTAAAGCTCGTGGCAGCCCTTCTCTTCTGGAAAGGTGAATCAATATATCCATGATTCCGATGTACTGATGCACCTCGCCAGGGGGAACAAGTCCGGTAAAAACAAATTGTTTTTCCAATCCCAGCGAACGGATTTTTTCTTCCAAGCGTTCCCTCCAAGGCCCGCCCCCGACAAACAGAAATTTAATTTTTGGATATTTACGCAAAAGAGCTGGTGCCATCCGCAGGATTTCATCATGCCCTTTCAACTTGAATAGTCTCGCAACAGTTCCAATGACAAAATCGTCTTGTCCAATCCCCAGTTTTTGTCGCAAAACCAGATCATTCGTCGCTGTCAAGAATGGGGTTAAAGAAAATCCACTAAAGATGCGAGAATACATTTCAGGTTTTCCGATGCCGGCAGCAAGATATTGCTGGGTCATTGCATCAGCCACAGAAATGAAATGCGTGGTTACTCTTCCCGCGATGCGCTCTGCTGTGCAGAAAATCCAGTTGGCAAGAGTCGATTGGAATGTGCCAAAAGAAGGTCCATGAATGGTATGAATGATGATCGGAACACCAGCCTTATGGGCCGCCAGACGCCCAAGAACCCCCGCTTTTCCACTGTGGGTATGAACAATACGTGGGCAAAATTCGCGAAAATGCCGTATTAACTCATTGTAAGCTCGAACATCATGCCAAGGATGAACAGGCCGCACCAGATCGGGTATGATCACCAAATCGGAGATTCCAGCCTTTAAAGACCCCTCAGTGCCCTCTGACGGACCGGAAAGGAGTTCTACCTCCACTTCCGGTTTCCTTTTCAATCCCAGAACCGTTGAGATGGTGTTTTCCTGGGCGCCACCAACAATAAGACGAGTAATGACGTGGGAAACCCGCATCAATGCTGGAATTCTGCCAGACGTTTCTCAATCATTTTAAATTCGGCAGTGTTGGTGGGTGCGTATTTCATATACAATTTGCAATTCTTGATTCCCTCATCCTTGTTCTTCTGTTGATACGCAATTTCCGCCAGACCGTAATAAACAGCAAAGGCTTTGTAAGGCATCTTTGAAAGCGTCAGATAGTCTCGTTTGGCCTCGGGATATTTCTTGGCCTGCAATTCAGCAATGGCCCGATTCATGAGCGCAGCCATATTTTCCGGCTGCCGTTGCAGAAGAACACTCAGGGCGTTGATTGCGTCATTGTAGCGTTCAAGTTGAATTTCCAATTGTGCCACCTTCAGCAGAGCTTCCCCCTCCTCAGGAGATCCTGTTTTTCCTTGTTTCTGCATCAGGTCAAGGCGATTTGTGGCAAAATGAAGAGACTTTGCAAAGGACTCATTTGCCTTTGCCGCAGCTTTTTTCAGGTCATCAGGCGCGGTCTTACTATCATTCATTCTCTCTACCATGCGCAATTGGTTGATTCCGAGCATACGGTAGTATTCAACGAGCAAACTGACGCGTTCTTCATAGTCAGGCGTCGCATTATAAGCGGCAAGTAGCATGCCCTCCGCTCCAGCCCAATCGTCTTTCAAAACGTGAACGAGTGTTTTCACTCTGAGGACTTCCGTCTGGTCTACAATATTGTTTGCTTGTGCTGAAGCGCGGTTGATGAATTCCTCCGCCTTATCATAGTGTCCCATGTCGGCATGAGTCTTTCCCAAGGCCAGCAACGCTCCAAAATCATTTGGACGCAATGTCAGGCGTCTTTCAAAGAGTTGATAAGCCTGACGCAGGTTCTTTCCTGCGGCAAAAGCCTGACCAAAGCGTAACAGCAAATCCGGTTCATCAGCGGGGCCTTCGAGTTCAAGAATAGTCTCCCAAGTGCGCAACTTCATCATTGCATCACGTATATAGTCCGTTGTGTTCACCCCCTGGGTATTTCCCTCGCGCAACCGATCGTTGAAGAGCGCATTCACCTGCGCCATGTGGTTTTCTGGATTCAACTTGATTGCCTGCGAAAACCTCTCTGCAGCTTCCTTAATTCGGCTATTCTTTTGAAGTTCAACTCCCCAGCAATTCAAGGCCACTGAGCCAAACCACCCCAGCGTTTCGGCATCACTGGACTTTCCAAGGAGCACTGCATGAGCTGGAATATTGATAAACACTTCGTTGAACGTTCGAGTCCAGAATTGTTGATTGAAGTTCACCTCCTCCACTGTCAAAGGTGGACGGTTAAGGCTCTTCGTCGTGTAAGGTTCAAGCTCGTAAACAACCCCCATCGGCCGGGCATAATAACGTTCGAAAAAGTATCCAAAGCTTGGGTGAAGATAATAGATTGGGATTTTTCCCTCAGTCCCAATCTTTTCCAAAAATTGGAGAATGTCCAAATTGGCCACGGTATCAGGGATCTTATCTGGAGAAGGCATGTAGGAGCGCAGTTGAGGATAGCGCCGGAGGAGATTGCGCAAGTACTCGCCAGCAACAAGAGCCCGCGTCTCAATCAGAATATTCTCGATCGGCTTCCCTGCCTGTTGACATGCGGCACAGTAGAGTTGCATGTGAGTGACATTGTCACTGAGAACCACGGCCCCTTTTTGAGGAATCACCTTCACCATTTCCGCACCGTAATGACTAAGCTCAGGACCAATGACCACTTTGATTTTGGGAACATTGTTCCAAGCCATCCATCCCGCCACTACCACACCCCCCACCACCAAAACGTTACGAACCAACTTCAAGGCCGATTTCTTTGAGGGCGATGGCCTGAATCTGGGATCTAATGTGTGTTTTCCATAAATCAGATAGGCGTATCCCAAATAATACCCGACGCTCAGAGCCGCCATATAGTAAAATGTCAATAACGGCAACCTAGGTTCCAATGAACGGGGACTGTATTTAAAATCGAAGAAAATCCAAACGCTCGCAACCAGGAAAACCAAATGCATGAAGTGAAAGGCAACATTGGTCACAGAAGAACCAACAGCACTCACATCACCGTGAGATTGCGGCCAACGGATGCCAACAAAGAACAAGGCGATGATTGTTGGGAAAGAGAGCAACATTGGCACCCAGCGTGGAACAGCCATCAAAATGAGTTTCTGTTGGTTCAACTGCTGGTGAAGCAGATGGAAAAAGTCGCCGTCTGATGAAATCCAACCAACCAACGGCATTACCAGATAGAAACACAGGCCAATGCATCCCAAAAGGCAAACCCGCAAAAAGTAGTTTAACCGGAAGAATGGGATTCCTTTAAACCAAATGAAAGCAATGATAAAGAATGGGAGGAACCCAAACATCGCCCAATTATTTGCCAGGCTTGCACCATAAAGAATGCAAAACTGCGTCAACCAACTTTCCTTTTGGGAAATTCGGTACTCAAGCAGGCACCGAATAAGCCAGGCAAACATGAACAGGCTTAGCATTTCCCCAGTTGCAGTAACCGCGTTTTCCCAAAAAGAGATTTGGAAGCCGCAAAGACATACGGCAAGCACCATCGGCAAAACCGCATCTTTATCTGTCATCAATCCGTTTGAATCCAAATGACGGGAGCGCTGATCACGCGTCCGATCATGAGGAAGAATTCGAACGGAGCGGGCAAGTGTCACCAACGTCAGCACGGCGAATATCATGGAAATCGCGTTTAAGCCAGCGGGTTGGATGCTTGCCGGAAGCCATCGGCAGGGATAGGTGATGATATACATGAATGGCGTGAAGACCGTGGGGCGCCAGTCCAAGTACGTGGGGTGCCAATCCCATCCACATATTTTCGACACGAGAGGCAAGCTGCTCAGTGTGACCCAATGACTCAAGGTTAGGGTGTAAAGCAGTACCGCGCATGCCGCAATCAGCCATAGCAGGCGATTGGATTGCTTTTCCGGCACCGCACTTTCGTTGTTCTCGTCTTCTGCTGTCATGTATTTCCTATGTTGAAACTATGTGTTCCAAGTTATCAAGTCCGTTTATCGAGAGATTTGGCCTGCCAAGGTCCGCAAATCAGCGACACATTCGACGTGTTGGGTTTGCGGAAACATATCCAATGGAACAATCTTCGCAAGATTAAAGACATTGTTTTGACACAAAACGTTCAAGTCCCGGGCCAATGTGGCCGGATGACAAGAAACGTAAAGCACCTGTGCAGGACGCTGTTCCCGGAGCAGTTGAAGCATCTCAGGAGGACATCCAGTCCGCGGTGGATCCAAAATCAACGTGGTCTTTCCACGCTCAAAAGTAGCCAGCATCTGCGGAAGCACGTCTTCAGTTCGCCCTGCCAGAAACTGGCCATTGGTTTTTCCCTTTGCCTGCGCGTTCTTTCGCGCCGCCTTGATCGCCCCCACGTCCACTTCCACCCCAAGAAATTGCTCCACAAGATCGGCAAGCTCCAAACCAAAAAAACCAACACCACAATAGGCATCAATCAGAAAACGTGATCCACTTTCCTTCAAACGATCCCGCACTGTTTGAACCAGCTGAGGCAATAATATAAAGTTATTTTGAAAAAACGAGTCTTTTGGTACTTCCCAGTTTTCAGGAGCAACACGCAGAACCACTTTGATCCCCCCGTGAGAGGGTGGATTCTGACGAACTCGCGTGATCTGCTCGTTCACGGCAGGCTCCGCAATTAAACATTGTTCCACATCCACCACCAGACGGTTATCCAATTTAATGAAGCCAATGTTCAGTTTTTGTTTCGTCTTGTCCCACTGGCTGCGAATCATAATCCGGTTCCGATAACCGTAAGACTGAGGACAAGCAGTCACGGGAGCAATTGGCGGATTTTGAAAACCACCGACGCGTTGGAACAAATCCACAATTTGTTTGTGCTTGAGTTTCAATTGAGCCGGATAGGCCAGATGTTGATACTGGCACCCGCCACAATCTCCAAAGTAGCGGCATTGCGGGGCCACACGATCAGAAGATGCTTTTATCACACGCACAAGCCGGGCCCTGGCAAAACGCTTCTTAATCTCAACAAGCTCGACTTCGACTTCCTCCCCAACGGCAACCAGTGGTACAAAAACAACAAACTCCCCCGCCCGCCCCACACCTTCCCCGCCAAAGGCAATGTCTTCAATCGTCAAAGTGAGTTTTTGACCAGTTACAAAATCAGCAAGTTGTTCCACAACCCATTTCATGGCAGAGAGTAAGCTCCTGTTCAAGAGGGAAATCTCCCTATTGTAGGGAAATTCCTACAGAACCCTCCCTTTTCTGCCGATAATCGTCTTAAGAAAAGTCAATGATATTTTTCAGAAACTTGAAGAAATAACGAAAGAATGAAAACGTTGCCAACACCCGATTCTTTCTTCCTAGCAGCCGCAGAAGGCTGGCTGGGACTGGGTAATTGGCGCGAAGCGGAGTCTGAGTTTCACCGAATCTCCCCCGCGTTCCAGGATCATCCGGATGTTGTTCGTGTTTCTTATTTGATTGCCGCAGAAGCAGACAATTGGAAGAAGGCCATCAAATCCGCACAGAAATTAACCACCCTTTCTCCAGAAAACCCCTTTGGCTGGATTCAAACAGCGTTCTCTCTTGATAAGCTCGGCCAGACAAAAGAGGCCTATGATTTTCTATTGAATGCGCTGGAACGTTTCCCAAACGATATTCTCATTCGTTACAATCTGGCCTGTTTTGCAGCTCGAAGTGGGAATCTGGGACTGGCCTGGCAGTGGTTGGACAAAACTTTTGCTCTGGGAGTCCCTCAAGAGCTTAAGGACATTGCCGTTAATGACAACGATCTCAAGCCGCTCTGGCTCAAGATGAGTGCAAGCCATTTTGCACCATCCGTGGCAATCCGTTTTCTGGCCTGGTGTTCTGTTAATGATCCCGTCCCGAATTCGGGTTCCTATGTGCACAAATCCCGATAGGGAACGAATCGCTTCTCCCCCCCCAATTTTTATCCTCTGCAAATCCGCAGTCATTTAACCTAAATTCGGCAGTTGAGAGAACGTTTTTGCATCAGGGCGAGTCATTTGCGGTCTCTACCCACATTATCAGCGGAGTTTACTTTGCCTTCTGGTTGTTTTACCCGCTGGCAATAGGTAATGCCGCTGCCTCTTTGCGATAAGGAGCCAATATTCGCTGCCATATCCGACGCCAGCGTGCTTTGCTCTCCAACTGCTCCGCAGCATTGGTCAGTCCGCTTAAAAAGAGGCTTAACCGGGTCAGCGCTGCCTGTGCTTGGGCGGCTTGCGCGTGTGTGCTTGTCAATCGCAGCAGTGTTTGTCCGCCACTTTTTATAATCCGTCCAACCGCGCACAGAAGCAGGGGACGGCTGGTGATCGCTTCCCGGGCCCGTTCTGGTTCGGCGCAGCGCACAAACAGTGCCCACCAGTTGTAAACCAGCGCTGTCATTCGCGCCGCCACTTGGCAGCGTTGCAAGTCCTCGGTGGTGAAGCCACCCCAACCCCATTGGTTTTTGAGTTCGTCGTAGGCGTTTTCAACGTCAGACCTTTGACGGTAGAGATGGACAATGGCGCAGAGATCCTCGGCCAGGTTGGTTGTCAAAACCTGGTATTCGTATTGCGGGGCACGGGCCACGTGGGCCGCTGCGTCGCCCAGCAGGGGCAGGCTTGTCTCCAGAGGCTGGGCACGGAGGCGGCGGATCACAACCACGCGCCGTTTGAGAGTCCATCCGCTTAACTGTAACTGGCCTTCGCATCCTTCCCAGCTCTCACCCAAGAGGTGCCAGCCGCCTTGACTTTCGAGCAGTTGCACCAGTTGTTTGACTCCTGATGTCTGACGCTGCCGAAAAAGGTATTTCTGGGTGCGCTCCTCACATTGGCTCATCAATTGTTCATTGCCGTAGGCGCAATCCCCGCAAATGAGCCAGGGTTTCTGGGAGGCAGAGAGCCGGTCAAGCGTCCGCCAGATATGAGCAAGCCCGTGGCAGGGCGCGTGCTCTTTGCCGCTGTGAACTTCCACATCCAACGCGATGCGTATACTTCGAATGAATAGAGTATGATAGGCGTGTGAAGGCCGTCCGGGCTTGTGCGGATTGTAACCGATCAAGGCACCCTGCTGGTGGCCGTAAATGGGTTTGACCGTTACGTCCAAATCACAGATCCAAGGCTCCTCCAATGCCGGGGCATAAGTGTCAAAGAGTGCCTGGGTTTGCCACCGTGTCAGCGCCTGAGCATCCCCGTTTTTAAAGGCGCGCCGCAGACTGTCTTCGCTGACGACCTTGGTCATGCCCAGCCCCTGGGGGACCGTATCGGCTCGCAACGCGGTAACGTGCGAGTAACGGCAGGCCCCTGCCAGAGCGGCCAGAGTCCAAGTTCCAAGCACATCGGCAACCGAAGGCGCATTGGGACTTTGGTATTTCAAAGGACATTGTTTGATCCAGTTGGAATAGAGACCACTGGCAGCCAGAAACTGAGCGAAGAAAACCAACTGGCCCAACGGAGTAACCGCGGCCTGGGGGTCCCATTCGACATGAAAACGTTTGCCTAAAGTATCCACCGCCACAGGCGTATTGGAGAGAACAGCGGAGAGTCCGTCCGCAGTGGGCGATTGATCTGGCAAAAATGTCTCCCCCTGTGGGTGAGCCCAAATAGGCGCGATTTCCTGTGCCATTCCCTATGAAAACATCCTTCCCCCCCTCTTTTCAACTGCCGTTTTAAGGTTTAATGCAGATCAAGACAATCACGAATGGCTTTCATGAGGATTTCTGCTTGATAGGGTTTTGCCAAACGCATGATGCCATCGTTAACACCATATTTCAAATTTCCAACTGCCTCAGTGCTGTATCCACTCGATATAATCACGGAAAGATCGGGTCTATCCTGTCTTAATTGACGAGACAAATCCAGCCCCGTAATCTCCTCAGGCATCATCATGTCCGTTAGCAATAAATCCACGTCTTCCCTGTGGTGCCGCCAGACTTCAAGCGCTTCCTTCCCGTCCCGAGTCTCCAGAACTGTGTATCCGCGTCTCTGTAATGTCTGTGACACAACGTTCCGAAGACGCGCGTCATCCTCAACAAATAGAATCGTTTCATTGCCGGAAGTGCTGTTGGAAAAATCATCCGACTCTGTTATGCTCATGGGCTCCGAGCACTCCGGCAGATAGACTCTAAAAGTTGTTCCTTGCCCCAACTTGCTTACGACGTCCACCCATCCGCTATGCTGTGCCACAATTCCGTGGACCGTTGCAAGCCCAAGGCCAGTTCCTTTTCCAGCCTCTTTCGTGGTGAAAAACGGATCAAAAATCTTCTTCAAAGTATTCTCATCCATCCCACAGCCAGTGTCCGAAACAGAGAGACAAACAAAACGCCCGGCCCGGGCCTGTGGATAGCCCGCAATCTGTTCCTCATCAAAAACAACGCTCCTGGTCTGAATGAAAAGCTGCCCCCCCTTGGGCATCATGGCATCGCGCGCGTTCACAACCAGATTCATCACCACTTGCTCCATCATGCTGGGATCAGCCTGAACCAGGGGAAGATCCGGCATCCGATCAAAAGAGAGTCCAATGTGTTCGCCTATCAGCCGCTTCAACATTTTGAGAAGGTTCGCCACCAACTCATTCAGGTCTAAAACTCTCACATCAAGAACAGAACGCCGGCTGAACATCAGGAGCTGCCTTGTCAGACTGGCCGCACGACGCGCATCCGCCATCAATTCCTCCGTCTGGGCCTTAACCTCAGGATCCAGTTTCTCCTCATTTTGAAACAATCCCAGGCGCATCATGATAACTGCCAGTATGTTATTGAAATCATGCGCCACTCCGCCAGCCAACTGTCCAATGGATTCCAGTTTTTGAGACTGCCGCAATTGCTCTTCCAGTTTTTTACGCTCGGTAATATCTTCCTTAACAGCCAGATAGTGAATAATTTGCCCCCCCGAATCCACAATCGGTGAAATGGAGGCAAATTCCCAAAACGTCTCTCCGTTTTTCCTTTTACTTTTGCACTCCCCATGCCATTCCCGCCCCAAAGCCCCCGTCTTCCAAAGCCGTTCAAACTCTTCAATGGAAAGATTCTCACCAGCAAACGTGTTCAGGCTCTTTCCTATCGCTTCTTCGGGTGAGTAACCAGTCGACCTGCAAAATTTCGGATTTACATATTCAATAGTTCCAGACTCATCCGTGATGGTGACACTCACCGGGCTTTGTTCCACAGCGGTGGAAAGTTTTCGAATTTTCTTCTCCGCCTCTCTGCGGTCGCTGAGATCACGAACAAAAACAAGGGCTCCATCCTCTTCATCATATTTGAATGGCACGGCAGAGACTTCAACCTCAACCTCGGTTCCATTCGGACGCAAGATTCTCTCTTCCATCAAGGGCACAACTTCACGCCCCTCATTAAGCCTTTTGATTCTCTCCTTTATCTTCTCTCTAAAATCAGGATGGAAAAAGTGGACAACCAAGTGTCCAATGATCTCATTTTCTTGTGCAACCCCAAACAGTTTTAGCGCCATTGGATTTACAAAGCGAAAACACCCTCCTGTTTGAATGAAGATCGCATCGGGAGCCACTTCAACCACACTTCGAAGCCTTGCCTCACTCAACCGCAAAGCGGCCTCGACTTGCTTACGCTCCGTAATCTCAGTAGCCACACCACAAACACTGCGGATTTTTCCATTTTCAGCATGCAACGGAAACTTGATTGAAATGAAATAACGCCTTCCATATGGGCCATCTAAAACCTCCTCTCTTTCCAAAACCGCTCCTGTTTTGATCACTTCATCATCATTTGCGCGGTAAGCCTGCCCCACGGAAGTAGGAAACACTTCCACGTCCTTTTTCCCAATAATATCCTCCCGTTTTAACCCTGTGGATTCCTCCCATTTTTTGTTCACCATTTGATAGTATCCCTCCGTGTCTTTTATAAAAATCGCTGTTCCACTGTGCTCCACGAGTTCTCCAAGGAACTGCCAGTTTTCCCTCAACAACGTTTCACTGGCCTTAAAAGCTTCAGCCAGTTGATTCCTTGACTTGCCCGCATAAAAGACCACTCCGCAAATCAGTGTCAAAAACAGTACTGCTCCTCCAAACACTATTTTAAATTGATTGTCCAAATGCTCTGCCAGACGGTTCAACCGTAAAGCAATTTGAGAATCGACCAAATCAGCCTGTCGCTCTAATTGCGCAAAGGTGACACGCAACGCCACCATGTCAGCAGCCTTGGGATTCTTCTTTTTCCAGGAAGCGAGTGAGTTTTGAAATGAAGTAACGTTTTTCCGGAATTCCTTTTCCAAATTCTCATCCACAAGTCCCTGCTGGGAAAGAGCATCATTAAACGAGGAAACTGCCTGTTGCAAAAGGGCAGTACCCTCCCTCATTCCAAAAGGCAAATTTGGCTCATCCCCCATCGAAACATGCAAAAAGCCCTTTGCCAGATCGATGCGCGCCTGACGAATGCTCTCCAGACCGCTCAAAGCCTGAATCAGAATTTTTCTTTCCTGAAAATGCATCCATGCCACAAGACCGCAGACAAAAAAAGACAGGAGAACTGCGCTCCATATCCACAATCGTGTTTGCTGCATGAGGTGGAAACCGGTCTTTATCGCATCGACTTTCATTTTCCACTCCTTACCGTTTGTTTATGAACGCTCAGATTTGTCAGCTCCAGTTCTGAAAATCCAAACTTTGATACAAGAGCCAGATGTTCCCGGGAACCAACGTAATCCTTTAAGACAGAATTCCACGCATCCAAAAGACGACGGTCTTCCTTGCGAAACGCAAAAGCTCCATAACCGGTGATATTATCCGAGGAATCAGTAGTTGCCTCAAATTGAGCAGTCGACTTTATTCCACCCAACTGACTCTGTGCCGCCATCCAATTAACCGTAGGTGAAGATAATGCCAAACCATCCACCACTCTTGCCTTCAATGCCGAAAATCCAGTCAACGCATCCGGCACACACAACAATTGTTTTTCTGTAAACCCTAGGCGACGCAGCAAGGTCTCTTCCACTGCCCCTGAAATCACAGCAATCTTCACATTCCCCAGTTTCAACGCTTGTTTGTAAGAATGGATCCGCCGTGGATTTCCACGAGGAACCAATAATCCCTCTCGAACTCGAAATGTGTAGTGGGAAAAATTGACAACCCTGCTTCGTTCCGAAGTCTCAAACATTCCAGAAGCCACAATATCAATGCGCCCTGCCTGTAATTCGTCCAGCAAGTGCGCAAACTCAACCTGTCTCCATATCACCCTTTGAAATCCAAGTTTTTTTGCAACAATTCTCGCCAGTTCAGGAGATTCACCCGTTACATTCCCAGCAGAATCAAGAAACGCGTAGGGAGCCTCCACTGCGTAACCAATCCGAACCCTCATCTTTGCCCGTTTCAATGAACCATCCCCGTTATGGGAAAAAAGGAATACAATTTCCGCCACAATTGCAGCGAAAAAAATAGCACACACAATAAAACGTCTCTGTTTCATCCGTATTTGCTAGATATCAAGTATGCCCTTACCCGTATTAAACCATATCACCTCACTGGTTGGGGTGTGAAATCAGCTGGTTCACTCTATATATTTCCAATACTATTATTAATGAAGACCTATTATTAATAGTAGTGTATCAGTTTACTTTTGCAACAAAGGAACCGATCGGCAAGTTTGGAGCAATGCCTCTTTATTTTTGAATCCGTGGAAAATGCGTTGGCACTTTCCTTCGTTTCAAGAGAGAACGCGTTAATGATGCGATAGAATGGCCCGGTAGTTAAAACGATCGTTGGGCGCTGCATCCCCATCCAAAGTAAACAGACTTGCATCCTTCCCCGGTTCGATGTTGTCAATCCACTTAAAATCGAACGTATCCGCCACCTTGGAACGTGGCAGAGAAAGCTCCATTTCATTTCCAGCCACTCGGAAAGCAACGTTCTGAGTTATCCCCGGACGAATAATAAGGTCATACCCAAGCCAGCCTGTTTTGGAATTTTCATCAGAGTCAATCAGCAGAACCATCCAATTGGGATCTGTGGAAGGTGTCAGCGAATCTTTTGTTCTCACGTAAAAATACACATTTTCGGCATCAAAACTGACCTTTGCCGCCACAATATCGTTGCGCCCCGAGTTATTGAAATAGCGTCCCGTATCGCCCCATCCCAAATGATTTCGATGAACGGCATCATCAATCGTATCGCGGTATTCTGGAGTCACATCCTTCCAATCCTCAAATTTCCCATCCAAAACAATTTTTTGAGGTTTCACCTGAGCAACGGGACGGGCTCCCTTGTAGCGGCGAATGAAATCAATCGTCTGATAATAATAAGCGTCTCCATGTCCCCCCTTCATTGGCTCAATGTCACGGCTGTGTTCCTGATCAAATTCATCCACAAACATGACCGGCTCCTTCACTCCATTAAACTCGGGAAATCGCCCGGCAATCCATTCATTCCACCCTGTTATGAAAATGGCACGAGGATCTTCTTTCAATGCTCGTGTCCACTGTTCGCCATAGTTGTCACCATGGTATGAACGTCCCAGAGAACCTTTCTGTGACATGGTTGCCAGTCGTCCATTCACCGCATTTTGCCCCACGCCAACGGACATTTGTTCCTTCTGTCCCATGGAATTGGTAAACACGTGTTGAGGATAGACTTCAAGCCAGCTCCACATATCGGGGCCTGTCGGTCCCTGAAAATAATCCGGCTGCGGTTTCCGAAAAGTGAAAAAGCCACGAATATCTTCATCAACCAGTTTGGGATCAGCCAGAATCAGCGGCTTACCGTCCCATTTAAACCACAGGGTCTCGCCAATCTTCTTGGAGTAAACAGTATCGTAAAGCTCACGAACTGTGGAACGCGGATCCCAAAATGGCGTCAAAAACGCGACTTGAGGAACCCGGTTGCCTGCCTGCCTCATCTGTTCGAAAACCTCAAAAAGTTTTCGATGGTTCTTGGGGTAAATCAGCTTGTTGCTGGTATCAAAAATAATGACATCAACCCCCGCGTCCCCCAGCATTTGGGCGTGCTTGCGCAAAACAGAATCGTCATCACCAATATAATAGCCAAAAATGGACTCTCCCCAATGATGTGCTGCATACATCGGGCCCCAAAGCGGTGAATCCGGTTTGCTCATCGCTTGTGGGTCTTTGGCGAGAATTTTTGTCACATCATAAGGTCCTGGCAATTGTTCCAACCATAGAAAATAAAACATGGCCACCGTCCGGTCTGCCCGCGGCGGCCCTGTCTGTTCAAACGTTGAAACTGCGCGTCCCCGCCCATCCGTTGCCACCCAAGTGTCACTAAAATCATCCCACACGGGTTCGGCAGCGCAAGCACTCATGGCCAGAAGAGCAACGGATAGAGCTAAAAGACGCATAGTGTTCCTATTCCCAAACGGATGACAAGTGACAAGCCGATTGGACTGTGACCGGGCCAATCATGCCTGACGGGAACAAGGCGTCATCAGGTCCACATCCATAGGCTCCGAGCACGAATGGCTGAAATACTCCAGCTTCCTTGAAGGATTCAGGAGTTTTCTTCTGCCCAACCAAGCGATTGTGCCAAACGTTGATCACGCGCACCTCAAGTTCATTCTCCCCCTCTTTTAATGCGCTGCCCGCCGGGATGCGGAATGGGGGCTTCCACAAAACCCCGAGTTTCTTACCATTCAAAATGACTTCAGCCAGATCATGCACCCGGCCCAAATCGATAAACACGCATTCTTTATTTGTCACGAAACTGCCAGAAACCTCGAAATGTGTCTTATAGACGGCAGTGCCAGAAAAATATTTCACGCGTGGATTAGAGTGTTCTGTCCATGAAATCAGAGGAGTAAAATTGACCGGCTCAGGAATACCGCTGTCCTCTGGAAATGTCGCAGTCCACTTATCCAATTTCAGTGGTTCCTCCACTGACGACACGGAGAACTGGAACTGCTTTCCATCGTTGCGCAAGAATGTGTAATCACCAGCTCGGAAAACAAAGGCAGACAACTTGCGGTTATCAACAAGCTCAGCCTCCAATAATGTGGCAACGGATCCGGCGGATTCACTCACTGTCGTCGCCATCAGCTTCTTGACCCCGTCCGAATCCAACGCACGCCCCATCCTGCGGATCGGTCCGCACTCGCCGGCATAATTTCCCTGGGCTGCATTGACCTGACTGGCGTGAACAATGTGCTTGCTCTTCATGCCTTCATGCACCAGCGTGCCGTTGACAAAAAGCGATGGCTGATTGTTTTGATAAACAACTGCGATGTGTGTCCAGCCACGGATCGGCATGGAATAAACCAACACGGGTGCGAAATAGCCGCTTCCATGTTCATAAACAGCAACCCCGTTGGTTCCAACACTCAATCCGGCCCCTGCATTGAAATCCCCGTTGCCAAAGGTGTTTCCATGCTGCGGGAAAAACACCTCATTGCGATGATCCCCCATTCCAACGACGCCAGAATTTGCCTCTGACAGCAATGGGGTTGCAGCTTCCGGTCTGACCCAACATGTCATGGTAAAAGTTCCACCTTTGGTGGTCTCGGCTTCCTGAGTGACTTGAGATGCTGGCGTCGTAGCAAGAATGGTCTGTTCATTGCGCAATACTTTCACAATTGAGTTGTGAGTCTTCTCCTTTTTGAAGACTACAAATATTGAGCCAGCAGGATCTAGATGCAAAGGCATCGTAACCTGTTTTTCATCGGAATCAAAAACCGCCGGAGACACAATTTTGCCCGTGTCCGCATGCCAGAGTTCCGGCACCAAACCAGCCGCCAGGAAGGATGGCACCAGATCAACAGCAGAAGAGGTTTGATTGCAGAGGAAATAAATCTCCGCGTCAGGAGCGGTACGATGCAGAAACAGGATTTTTTCAGGATCAATCCCCGCCAAGTCAGGCAAAATGCCCAATTGAGCAAAAACAGTTTTCAAATCCACCCCGCAGAAAATACGCCCCTTGCCAAATTGACGGCTCGTCACCGTTTTGCCATCGCAATCACCCCAAAGTTCCTTGGCAATCCGAGTCACGTCCTTATCACACTTTGGATAATCCTGAAGACTCGGAGATTGAACGGGCGGTTGTCCCAAAACAGTGCCACCGGCAGCCACTAAATCCTTGATTTTTGCAGCCAGGGCCGGACGCATCGTACTCCCACTCGGCAGGACCAATACGCGATACGACATTCCATCCGGCAACACAAACTGACCGTTCTTGACCTGCATTCGTTTCTCAATGACTTCCGCATTGATATAGTCAAAAGAATGCCCCGCAGGCAGTTCAGGAACGCGCTGTCCCGTCATCTTGGGAGTGTCTTCACTGATGAAGTAAGCCACATCAGCAACATACTTGCCGTGCTGAAGCATGACACTGCAACGGCGTTGGTAATCCACCCAGACAGAACCGCTTTCAAACCAGGTGTTGTGGCGATTGAACTCCGTGCCGAATGGAGCGGATATTCCCGGCTTTCTTTCATCCGGCTGTTCGATGTAAAGGTGCAATGTGTATTGATTAATTCCCTCGCAATAAGCCCAGTCACAACGTTGCTTCAAACTATAAGGATGGCTCGTAAAGAGAGGTCCCCCCGTGAAGGCTTCCGCAAAAACCTGTGTCATGCCATAGGTATGGGCAGCAGAAGATGCATCACGCAATTCCACCGATCCCAATGAGCCCGTAGCCCAAAATTCACCCGAAATCTCATGACACCGTCCACCGTATTGAAGAAACTCCCCCGGGAATCCCCAATGGCCATAGTTCTCCAGCCACATTCTCAAACCATGTTTATCACACAAATCATGCAACCCGCCGACATAGTCCTCAGACACACGATCCGCCACCATGCGGCGCACATCCCACAGAAAACGGTCTGACATATTGGCACTGCCCACCAAACGTCCAGTCAAAACCGGCAGGTAAGGCCGGGCGTCATAAGCATAGCGTTTTTTAAAATCACTGAAAAAGTCATCCGTCCAGTTTTGAGGGCCGGTTTCATAACTATCCGCCACCACATGTTTCCAGGCCTTCCGCTCGCTGGCAGGAATACGCCGCAACAATTCCCCAATATACGCATCGAAATGCGTCTTTAACGCGGTCCGATTCATTTTATCCACTTCCAACCCTGTTGCCTCTGGAGGGGCCGGGGCATTCTTTGTGCCAGTGGGAACTGCCACCGTCCTCACGATCACCCAGTCCCCTTCTGGCGCCTCCCAGTTCAAAGTGCCATCCGCAGACAACTTCTTGGAAAGATCCAACACCTTGGATGGATTGATGGTGAAATCCGGGGTTTCCGGCTCAACCTGTGTCGGCCAGCTATAGAAATCAAATGGAGGTTGGGGGTCCTGAAAGACTTTCATCAACTGCTTTTCTGCATAACTCTCAAGCCGCGGAGCTGCTGAAAGCGTGATTTCGCCCAGTTCACACTTGGATGAAAAATCGAAGCGAAAATACCGTCCCTTTGTTGGAGCAAAAGAGACCACAACCGGAGCCATCGGCACAGGACCAACATTGATTTCACCATTATGTCGGTCAATACTGAACGAACGCACTTTTGTGAAATTTGAACCGTCTTCCGAAACTTCAAGATTGCATGTGACATTCAGCGTATGCGCAGGATGAACAATAACACTTCGAGCCGTGAAATCATCCGCCAACTGCACAGTCACAGTCCCCTTTTCAACAGAACAGACAGTCGAAGGATCGCCGTCAAAGAGCTTCTCAGCAGAAGCAGAACTGGAAGTCACCTTTGGCGAATGCTTATCCGCAGTATCTGAATCACTTTGTGGTGCGGGGAACGCTTGAACAAGAATTTCCTGGAACGGTCCAGTCGGTCCCGGAAGTTTCTCATTGAATGTGGCAGGTCCATGAACACGTGTTTCATACGTTGCCATGTAACGCATCGCCTGATTTGATTTTATCCACGGTCCGCCAGACTGGCTCCATCCGGGCGAATTGAACACGCCAATATCCACCCCCAGCCGACTCCCCTCCTTGATCGTGTAAGCCATGATATCCCAAAATGGCTCGCTCAACACCCGATACTCTCCCGCCTCAATGCCGCATTGACCACTGATCAGGCCAATATAGGCCTCCCCAATGCCAAAACGCTTCATTGCCTCCAAATCCCGTGTGATTCCTTCCTTCGAATAGTGCCCATCCATCCAATACCAATAACAACGCGGCTTGGTCGCATTCGGTGGATTTGCAAAATCCCGCTCCAATTGGGTCGATGGCTCGCCATAAGCCGCAAAAGCAGCGCAGACGCTTAAAATGAAACACGAAATCTTGTTCATTGAGATTTATAATTGACGGACAGCCAGGGGAAAAATTCAACCAAAATCCGTTCTCCCTCTTAAACTACAGACACTTCAGGTAAAATGATAACGAAACAAAAAATCGCGTCTATTGATGTTTTTACCCCCCTGCATTACAAACGATAATTATCCCCCCAAGATGGCATCATGCAAATCGTGTTTCATGGAAAAATGTCAGCAAAACCAAATATACTAATTCCAAGTTACGTTTTCCTACAGCAGGCAAAAGGAAAACTGGGGTGGCCGTATAGGAAAAAGCTATTTTACAGCTTTTTAATCCACTGAAATCCATCGAACTTTTCCACCACAGAAACGAGTGGACAAAGCAACCAGTTCATCCCCGGCAGCTTTTAATGTTGCTTCAGATGTGGCAGCATTCCCCTGGATGATGAAAAAACATTCCTTTGTATCAACCGTCACTTTGGTCCTTTCACATTGGCGCACCTCCAAACGGCAGATCACCTCGCCAGATTCATCCAGATAACCATATTCCCCCGGGCCAACCGTCGTCGGAGTTGGAGCTCCCAGCGCATAGAACGATTCTTTTCCAGTCGTCATGCGCATGACAATATTCCCCTGCGTTTTTGCCAAGTCATGCGCCCCAAATGCCAGTCGTGTCTTCATCGAAACCATGTTGTAAATGTCCACGAGAAGATTGATTCGCGAAGCGTGATGATTGCGCAACAGCGACGATAAAAGGTTTTCTGAAGCCGAAACAAAACGCTGATTTGATCGATGAATGGATTCATGGAGTTTGCGGTATCCCTGCAAAATGGGATCTGCTTTCCATGAGGTCTGTTGCAAAGCCTGAATGAGCTTCTGCATCTCAGCTTCAAATATCGCATCAAATTCGGGATCGCTTGTGCGATTGTTAATACCTCCAATTGTCAGAAAAATTCCCTTCAAACCTAACTTCTTAACTTCGGGAGCCATGCTAAACCCTACTTTTTCAAATCCCAAAATACTCATATTGCTAATAACCCTAACAAATTTACTTTGGATTCAAAAGAGAAACCTGTTTTCTTTCAAAAGCCTCCTCGGTAAAAAAACATTGATTTGAACTTGCGAAAATCCCGTTGAGGCTGGACTTGTTCGATTTCCCCCGGCATACTTTTTGAGCAAAAAGAAATCACTATGAACCAACGAATGACACGTCGGACTGCCCTCCGCTCAATGGCCGGCAGTGCGGCCATTTTAGGAACCGCCTCCATGGTTACCCCCATCGCAGCAACCGCAGAAGATGCTCCAGCCAAACTGAAAGGCAACATCCATCATTCCGTTTCACAATGGTGCTACGGAAAAATCAGTCTGGATGATCTTTGCATTGCCGCAAAACAAATGGGGATTGAAGCCATTGATCTTTTGAGTGCCGACCAGTGGCCCACCGTGAAAAAACACGGTCTGGTTTGTTCCATGTGCAATGGTCCTGATCAGATCGGCTATGGGTTCAACCGCGTCGAACATCATGACAAACTGGTCGAAGGATATGAGAAAATGATCCCGCAAGTGGCGTCATTTGGTTTTCCAAATATCATTTGCTTTTCTGGAGTCCGCGCTGGCATGGACGATGAAAAAGGGGCTGCGAATTGCGTCACAGGCCTCAAGCGCGTCATGAGCATTGCGGAAAAATACAAAGTGAATGTTGTCATGGAACTGCTCAACAGCAAGGTTGACCACCATGATTATATGAACGACCACACCGCATGGGGAGCCGAGGTCGTGAAAAAGGTGGGTTCAGAACGTTTCAAACTCCTCTATGATATTTATCACATGCAGATCATGGAAGGAGACATGATCCGCACGATCCAAACCTATCATCAATACATCGGACACTACCACACCGGCGGCGTTCCGGGACGCAATGAGATTGATGAAACCCAGGAAATCTACTACCCAGCCGTGATGCGAGCCATTGTGGCTACCGGGTTCAAAGGTTATGTCGGACAGGAATTCGTGCCATCCAAAGATCCGCTCACTTCCTTGCGCAAAGCCATTCAAATCTGCGACGTCTAAAAAGCGCGCAATTTGACCGTTCCAGAAACCGGTCAAAGGCCTTCGGTTACTCTCCGCCGGATGGAAATTACCTTTCCACCCGGCTAAGCACCTTTTGGTTCTCGGTGCAAAATACAAACTAATTCATTGCAAAACATTGCAAAACTTCTCAAAGTCACCTTATGCAGTCGGAAGAACGCCAAAAACGAATAGAGGAATATCTTCAGAAAGTGGAGTTTGCCTCGCTGGATGAATTGGCTGAATACGTTGATGCCTCCACATCCACTGTTCGCAGAGACTTAACACTATTGGAAGCCGGCGGACTACTCCGGCGCACACATGGGGGGGCGCGGCTGTTGGCTCCACCCACCGACGAATTCACGTTCTCAGCTCGCGATACGCATCAGCTGGCCGAAAAGGAAGCCATTGCAAAAGCATGTGCTGAACTGATCATTGCGAACCAAACCGTCATTGTTGACGCAGGTTCAACCCTCTTTCATGTGGCTCGGCATCTGGAACCCAAAACACCACAGATTGTGACCAACTCACTCCCCGTGGCAAATCTCTTTGCTGCGGCCAACCGTTTGGAAATCGTTGTCAGCGGTGGCGTCATTTATCCCAGGTTGGGAGTTCTTGTAGGACCTCTGGCCGTTGAATCCTTCTCTGGCATCCATGCTGATGTGGCACTAATGAGCGCTGGTGGAATTACGCAAGAAGGGATAACCAATTCTCATGGGCTGCTCATTGACGTTCAACGTGCCATGATGCAGGCTGCACAAAAAGTCATCTTCTGCATGGATCACACAAAATTGGGACGCAAATCCGTATCCTTCCTGTGCGATTTGACAGCCATTGATACAGTTATTACGGATTCTCAAGCCTCAGAAAGCCTCGTGGCAGAGCTGCGCTCCCACGACGTCGAGGTCATTATTGCTCCGAACGCCTAACAACAGTTAATAGGCTGGGGCCGGAGCCTCGAATTCCGCTCCTGTGGAATAGCGGCGAAGATATTTGACCGAAACAGCAAAATCCTTTGCCAAAGGAGATTCCACCACCATTTCAACACCACTAGCCGGGTGGATGAACGTAACCTTGCACAAGTGCATTGCCGGACGTCCAATCAACGGCCTCTCTTCGTGCGTTTTCTTTTGGCGATAGTCAGGCTTCAGACTGGAAAGAAACAAGGGTGCGCTCCCGTAGATCTCATCCCCAATCAGGCGAAAACCTACATGCTTCAAATGCACCGGAACTTGATGTGGACGATCAGTCAATGGACGGCATTCCATCAACATGCAATTTCTGAACCGTTCCAAAACGGTGAATTCTGTCCGGGCACGTTTCCCCAATTTCAAATCCACTCGATAAACGCCGCTCATTAACGGATGTGGAGCTATCTTGGCATCCGTCTTGAACTCCGTCTGTTCAAGGGCCGCCACGCCACGAACCAGAACATTATAAATTCTATTGGCCTTTTCGGAACCAAATTGTTCTGCCAAAGAAACAAGAGCCGCCTTTGTCCTCGCCAGCAAAAGCACTCCTGACGTGCTTTCATCCAATCGATGGGCATTTGCCAAATAGGCAATGCCGCGCCCCTTTGTCCATGGGGCTCCACGTTCAATGCCCCGGAGGAGAAGCTTCATGAGGCTGGGACGCTTCGGATCATTGCGATCCGGAGACGTTAGAACCCCCGCTGGCTTGTCAATTGCCAGCAGGTGTTCATCTTCAAATAGAATCGGGACTTCCCAGAAATCCCCTGTTTCAGGGGACGATAATTTGATGGTGCTGCTGCCCACAGTATATCAAGGGGAAAATCAACCTTTTGATTTTGCCGTGGCTGGACGGTGCAAATCTGAGAATTGCGATTGAAGCCATTCACCAAATGCAGCGCTCTGTCTTTGATCACGCATACGGGAGAGGAACGCGGGCAATTCGGTCTTCAACTTGGCTTCATCCACGGCCAGCCGATCCTTGACTGCGACAATCATGCCACCGTAGCGCAATGGAATGAAAGCAGAAGCCTTTCCGTTGGGCAAAGGATAAACCGCACTCTGGATTTGTTCGAACTCCGACTTGTCAAATCCCTCGGGTGCACTCGAAGTAAGAGCAAAAGGAGCCAGAACAACTGGCTTGACCTTGGCTTCTGCGCAAATCGCATCAAAACTCTTTCCGGTAGCAATCCCGTTTGTCAGCATACTCTCAAACCGTGCACCGGCAGCCATCGCCAATTCGGTAGCCTTCTCCTTTTCGAAATCCGCAGTCACCATTGCCTGCACTTGGGCAAGAGGCTGAACCTGACTTTGATACCGATTCTTCAAAGCTATGGCGTAAACAGCGTCTTCAGTCACAATGGGAGATGGACAAAAGAGAGTCTTGTTGGACTTATCGCTGGGATCAATAACCATGCGAAAGGCGCGAAGCACAAAGTCCCGTGAAACGTTGAGTTTCGGCCCCTTTGCCGCGTCAAATGGCTCGGTTGTCTGAACGACTAATCCCTGTGATTTTGCCATCTCAGCAAAATCTTCCACTTTAAAAGGATTGGCATCCGTATACTTGTCATAGAGGGCAGTAAGAAATTGACCAGCCTTCTTGCGAGCAATCATCTTTGCCTGGCTCTCGAAAAACTCCCTGCGAATCTTGGCCTTTGCATCCGCTTCGCTCATAACCTTGCCATTGCTGTCCTTGAATGTCTCCCCGCCCTGTTTCAAATAGGCTGTGTTGATGAGCTCTGTCAAATTGGTGGGGTTGCTTGTCGATTTCTCAGCTTCAGCCAGGAAATTCGTCACCTCAAACTTGACATAATTAACCTGAACCCGCTCGGGCAAGCGATAAGCAGAAAGGTTGTTTGTGTAATACTCATCCACCAGCTTGGGCGTGGGAGTAACTTGAGAAAGGTAATTGGTATAGCTGAAACGAACCACTGCGGCAGAGATCGGCTGATTCTCACGGCGATAGAAGGCTTCAGCCTCCTTTGGCGTAATGAGTTTGCCGCTCACACCATAGGCAGAAACAAGCTGTTGTTGAGCCACTTGGTCAGAAACAAACCGCTCAAAATCCACTTCGGTCACATCGTTTTCGGCAAGCTTGTAAAGAAACTCGTGGTATTTGTCCTTTGGAATTGATTGATTTGCTGGGACACCAAACATGTTTTTGACAGCATGAACAATCGCATCTTCACTGACCACGATCTTGTTTTGGCGAGCTTTGGCGTTGATGAGCAAGCGTTGATACGTGCGGCTCTCAAGATCGTATCCCATCTGGCGCAAACGATCTTCCTGTTTTGGCCATTCCCCGTAAGTAAGGAAAAAGGCAAGCGACTCTTCCTTCCGGGCCTGCTGATACTGAACCGCACTAATTTTCTCCCCTGCAATGGAACCAAAGTCATAACTTCGATCCCGAAGGAAACTGCCGCCCGTTGAAGGCGAGAAGAAAATGACAAATGTCACGATCGTGACGAAGATAATAATAATCCAAAGCCACTTCTGATGCTTGCGAATTGTACCGATCATATTTTGATGTCCAATTTTTTAAAGTCCGCACCCTAACCGGGTTAGCCGGGGTTGGTCAAACGCAAAAATTAACGAAATTGAGCCGGATGGTCAATAAACCTCTCAAAAAATTACAAAAAAGACGGGATTCCCCCCAGTAGATGCTTGAAAAGCTTGATATTGGCATAAAACCAATCCAACATTACGAGCTTGCAGGCATTTAAAGTGCCTGCTAACAACTATAGAAAACGATGAAAAAATTTCTGGTTTTACTTTTGGCGCCTGTAGTATTTGCCGGATGCAGCTCAGTTTCTAATATGACCACCTCCCGGGAATTTAGAAATGCAGCCGGTCTTTACACGGTCGAAGCAAAATGGCACACCAAGAGACAGGCAGTGCGTCCTGAGTCCATCAAACCTGTCGTGATCGTAAATAATCAGGTCATCGATATGGCGAAGATCCGTTACGTCTATGATCGTTGGGAAGCTGAAATTCCAGTTTCTCCAAGCGTGAAATCAGTGAATTACCAGTTCAAGTTTGACTATGAAGTCAACGCGTTTGGAAAACCCAAGCCAGAGAGCACCCTTTCCCCTGTTTACCAGCTCGAGATTATCGATCGTTAATTTTCTCTGATCAAAAGGGGGATGGGCGTTACCCTTCCCCCTTTTTTCCTTCGTCTTCCAATAGTATTTATAGCGCTGAAGTTCTGGGGAAAATGTTCTATTTGTGATTCTCAGAGGCATCCTCTACCTGGTTGGTGCGGAATTTTGTTTCTGCCTTTCGACCGTATTCGCCAAGTTCGTTAACTCCACCACTTCAATCTCTGGCATCGAGATCGTTTTCTTCCGTTTCTTTTTCGGCTTTCTTCTTTCGCTGCTCTACATTCTTAAGTCTGGTGAGACATTCCGCCCCAATCGATGGGATCTGGTCTTTTGGCGGGGATTCTTCAACACCGTCTCTGTCATCTTCTTTTTTCTCTCCGTCCAATACACAACGGTTACGAATGCCAACATGCTCAACATGACCTATCCGGCCTACATTTTCCTTGTCGCGCCGTTTATCAACAAGGAAAAGTCCTCTCCCCTGCTCCTTGTATTTTTGGTGTTGACCATGATCGGCGTGTACTTGGTGATCAATCCGGATTTTCATCACATCCACATTGGGGACTTGTATGGAATGTGTTCTGGAATGACAGCGGCGTTCGCCGTGACAACCCTGAGAAAAGCCCGTGGTTTTGACTCCCCCGCCATCATCCTGTTTTACATGATGGGAGTCGGCGTCATCATTAACCTCATTTGCATGATTCCCATTTTCATCGTTCCACACGGTATGGCTGCGATCAACATTATCATCTCTGCTTTGATGGGAGTTTTGGGACAATATTTCATCACGACTGGCTATCTTTACATCAGCGCCAGCGGCGGCGGATTGGTTTCCTCATCGCGAATTGTGTTTGCAACGGCGCTCGGTGCCATCCTCTTTGGCGAAGCCATCACGTTACGCACGGTTGCCGGAGGACTCTGCATTCTTGTTTCAATCATCGGCATTGTGCTTTTCACACGTGATAAACGAGCCAATAACGAGAAGAAAATAGTTTTCGAATAAGCAAATTATGGGTTGTCATTTGGCAAATTTAGTGGGATACAAAGGGGAAATGAAAACCCGAATCACAGGCTTATTTCTGTCACTCATGACAGCAGCGGCATTTGCCGCGGATAATAACAAACCGAATCTGGTGCCAATCCCACAACAAATGGAGCTTCGATCTGGCACCTTTACACTTGCTCCGGATACCACCATACAGGTTGATAAAGCGTCCAAGGCGACAGGCATTTACCTTGCCGAGCAATTGCGCAAGTCAACCGGCTATCCGTTGAAGGTTGGTTCCTCATCCAAAGCCGTGATTCACTTGACAACGGCAGATGCAAAAAGCTCTCTTGGAGCCGAAGGTTATGAATTGACCATCGCTCAGGATGGCATCACCATCTGCGCCCCGGAACAGGCTGGCATGTTCTACGGAGTTCAAACTCTTCTCCAACTCTTTCCTCCAGCGGTTTTCGCCACCACCCCCATCAACGGAGTCACTTGGACCGCTCCCTGCGTTTACATTCAGGATCAACCCCGTTTCAAATGGCGCGGGCTCATGCTGGATGTCAGCCGCCACTTTTATAACAAGGACGAAATCAAGCGCCTCCTGGATTTGATGGCCGAAATCAAGATCAACACCTTCCACTGGCATCTGGTGGACGATCCCGGCTGGCGCATTGAAATCAAAAAATATCCACAGCTCACCCAGGTGGGTGCCTGGCGCAAGAACATTGATTTCGGTCTTGAACCAAGATCCGCCAAAGCCTATGGACCCGATGGACGTTACGGTGGTTATTACACCCAGAACGACATTCGTGAAGTGGTCGCCTATGCAAAGAAACTCCACATCACCATCGTTCCTGAAATCGAAATGCCCGGACACTCCGTCGCCGCTCTGAGCGCACGCCCTGACCTGAGCTGCTCCGGTGGTCCTTACTCCACTGACATCGGTGCTGGTGTTCATGCCGGAGTTTATTGTGCTGGCAATGATGACACCTTCAAGTTTTTGGAAGATGTCCTGACTGAAGTCTTCGAATTGTTCCCAAGCCAATACATTCACATTGGCGGAGATGAAGTCCCCAAGGAAAATTGGCATTCCTGTGCCAAGTGCCAGGCCCGCATGAAGGCTGAAGGCTTGAAGAACGAACACGAACTTCAAAGCTATTTTGTCCGTCGCATTGAGAAATTCATCAATGCCCACCATCGCACCCTTCTCGGCTGGAGCGAAATTCGCGAAGGCGGCCTCGCCAAGAACGCCGCAGTCATGGACTGGATCGGCGGCGGCAAAGAAGCGGCCAGCGAAGGACACGAAGTAGTCATGTCCCCCACCACCCATTGCTATTTCGACTATTGCCAATCCAAAGACACGGCTCATGAGCCCCATGCCATTGGAGGATTCCTTCCACTGGAAATGGTCTACTCCTTTGATCCCATCCCAGCCGGACTCTCGGAAGACAAACAACACCTCATCCTGGGCGCTCAAGGAAACGTTTGGACCGAATACATCGCCTACTTGCGCCACGTGGAATACATGTCATTCCCACGTTTGACAGCCATTGCCGAAATTACCTGGTCCCCCAAACAAGGCCGCAGCTATGAAGACTTCAATCACCGCCTGCAAACCCAATACAGACGCTATGACCAGATGGGAGTCAACTATCGTTATTACGGTCCTGAAAAAAAATAAATAAAAGCCTGTTATGATTCGCTACGCCAAATTGTTGCTACTAACATTGGCGCTCGGTTCCGGTTTCGCCGCCAATGCGGCGAAACCGCCCGCGCCGTACGGGCCCGTTCCCAGTGAACGACAGCTTGCCTGGCACGAACTTGAGTTCTATGGGTTTGTGCACTTTACAGTCAATACCTTCACCGATAAGGAATGGGGTTACGGCGACGAAAAAGAAAGTGTTTTCAACCCGACGGAGTTTGACGCCAACAAAATTGTCAAGGCGGCCAAGGCCGGAGGGATGAAAGCCCTCATTCTCACTGCAAAACACCACGATGGATTCTGCCTCTGGCCTTCGAAATACACCGAACACTCCGTCAAAAACAGTCCATGGAAAGATGGACACGGCGACGTTGTCAAAGAGCTCTCTGACGCATGCCGCAAACACGGTCTGAAATTTGGAGTCTATCTCTCCCCCTGGGATCGCAACAGCAAGGATTATGGCCGTCCTGAGTACATCACTTATTACCGCAATCAACTACGCGAACTCCTCACCCAATACGGCCCCATTCAGGAAGTCTGGTTTGATGGCGCAAACGGTGGAGATGGTTATTACGGCGGCGCGAAGGAAAAGCGCACAATTGACAAAACCACCTATTACGATTGGCCCAACACTTGGAGTATTGTGCGCGAGCTTCAACCCAAGGCCTGCATTTTTAGCGATGGCGGCCCGGATATCCGCTGGATTGGCAATGAAAATGGCGCTTCTGGAGACACGAGTTGGGAAACGCTCAACCGCAAAGACTTTGCCCCAGGTCAGGCAGACGCAAGCCGTTTGACCACTGGGGACCGCCCTGGGACTGATTGGGTGCCTGCCGAATGCGATGTCTCCATACGCCCCGGCTGGTTCTACCATTCAACCGAAGATTTTAAGGTTAAGACCGGCGCCCAATTGCTCGACCTTTATTTTGCCTCTGTCGGTCGTGGAGCCTCCTTCCTTTTAAACCTTCCACCAGATAAGACTGGACACCTCCCAGAACCAGACATTCAGGCTCTGAAAGATTTTCACATACTCTACCAAAGAACGTTTGGACATAATCTGGCGTCCGGGGCAAAAGTCACCGCGTCCAACACACGCGGTAACGATGGCAAATTCTCTCCCAAAAATGTTCTCAGCTCGAGTCGCAAAACATATTGGTCCACAGACGATCCCGTAACCACGCCAGAACTCGTCCTCGACCTCGGAAAGGACACCACGTTTGGCGTCGTCCGAATCCGCGAATACTTGCCGCTCGGCCAACGAATCGAAGCTTTCGCTCTGGATCAATGGAACGATGGACGATGGACGGAATTTGCCACGGGTACCAGCATTGGCAACTGCCGCCTTGTGCGCTTTAAACCCATTACAACTGATAAAGTCCGTCTGCGCATTACAAAAGCCCCTGTTTGTCCCGCAATTTCTGAATTCAGCCTCTTTTTAGAAAAACCATGAGTGTAAAATGTAAAATCACTGCACCACTGGACCCCGAATTCCAACCGGCGGTCCTGGCCAGTCATGAATACGAAAAAACCGTCAAAGCCTCCGGCAAAGGAGTGCCTTTGGTCCTGGGACTCGAACGCGAATGCGGTCTGGTCTCCCGATATGAAACCGTAATCAATCCGCGCGCCGACGCCAAAACCGTCCGCCACGTGGAACGCATCGTCAAATTCCTTCTCTGGGCTCGTGGTGGATGGAAACTCCACATCGGTGGGCCCAAGTCCCTTGGCGAAAAAATCAGTAAAGCCTATTGCAAAGGCGGGGAACGCGCCTTCGATGCGGACCTCATGTCCCGCGTCTATGAGCGCCCCTTTGAGGTCTCAATCACCACGCCTGAAGCCGTGCCAGCGGAAAAGGAAATCTCCGCAACCCTTGGCGGACACCTTGATGGTTGCCGCATTGGATTCGACCTTGGAGCCAGCGACTTTAAAGTTGCCGCCGTCAAGGATGGAGAACCTGTCTACAGCGATGAATTTCCTTGGAACCCCAAGGATAATCCCGATCCCGAATATCACTATTCCAAATTGACCGAGGGATTGAAAAAAGCCGCGGCGAAATTGCCTCGCGTCGATGCGATTGGTGGCAGTTCGGCAGGAGTGATTGTTGACAACAAGATCATGGTCGCCTCCCTCTTCCGCTCTGTTCCGCTTGATCAATTTGACAAGGCCAAGAACATCTTCCTCCGCATTCGTGAAGATTGGAAAGTACCTCTTGAAGTTGCCAACGATGGGGACGTCACGGCTCTTGCCGGAGCAATGTCCCTAAAGGCAGGCGGCATGCTCGGCGTGGCCATGGGCTCCAGCGAAGCGGCGGGATTCATCAACCGTAAAGGGGGCATGACCGGATGGTTGAGCGAACTGGCTTTTGCTCCCGTGGATTACAACCCCAAGGCGGCTGCAGACGAATGGTCAGGCGACAAAGGCGTGGGCGCCCTCTATTTCTCACAACAAGCCGTTGGTAAACTCCTTCCCGCAGCCGGCATCACACTGCCTGATGCCATGGGATTGCCAGAACGGTTGAAGGAAGTCCAGGCGTTGATGGCCAAAGACGATCCTCGTGCTGCCAAGATTTACGAAACCATTGGTGTTTACCTTGGCTACGCCATTCCACATTACGCGGACTACTATGCGTTTGACAATATTCTCATCTTGGGCCGCGTCACCACAGGCAAAGGTGGGGACATCGTCCTCAGCAAGGCTCGTGAAGTTCTGGCCACAGAATTTCCGAATCTCGCCGTCCAAATCCACGTGCCGGATGAAAAGAGCCGTCGCGTAGGACAGGCAGTCGCCGCGGCAAGTCTGCCTCCGCTTAAGAAATAATGTCACACAGCCAGACTGAGATGAAAAAATGGCACATCATCCTCCTCAGTCTGGCTGTTTTTTTGCTTAGACATTTTAGATGCCAAGCCTTCAAATTGAAGACACCCGCCTAAGAAATATTATTTCTTAGGTATCCCCGTCATGAGTCTTGCAACCTTCTCCATTCGATCACGAAAATAGTTGTAGCTGGGCATGTCAATTTGCTGAGCTTGGATTTGGTTATTCATGATCATGTCACAAACTTCATTCTGGCTCTTACCTTTTGCCTTCAGTTCCGTTGCCAACCTACCCTTTGCATTCTTGGGACTGCTATCGTTTCCTGAAAGTTTCTCAAACCGTGCACAATTGTTGTATGGGGTTTTCTGCACAGCACAAAGCAACCAGGCTTCACTTTTGGGTTTGGGGACCATTGCCACACCAAGATCGAATTCTTCCGCAGCAAACCCATTTTCGATCGATTCACATTTATCTTTCCACAACGTATTTGGGTCTGATCGAGTTCCATCAGAATCATGAAATAAAACAGCACCAACAGGGCAATTATCTTTGTTCTTTTTATCTTTGGCGAGTTTGGCCAATGCACGAGCCTGCTTTCCAAAAATGGCAGTTCCTTTAGCGCTCTTCAAACCCGGCAATTTCATTGAGCGAATCTTCTTGGCCTCCGTGTCAAGAAATCGCTCTGACAAAAAAACAAAAGACTCATCACCAAGAGGTGAATAATTCCAGATTGGGTTGACCAATTGATCAATAAGTAAAGCCATAGGACCTGGTTTAAAATTTGCCCCACTTGCTTCTTTATCCATTTCCATACAACTCCCCATGTCAGTAGGCCCTTCACCTGAGATTAACAAAATCATGGTTATTGAGAAGAGTTCGCCGATGTTCTTTTTTGAGCCAATTCAGTAGCAAGGTCTGTCAAATGCGCATCGGCATATACTTCCCCGGGCCCCAATGCTTTCAGTTTTTCAGTCATTCCAGGCAGGTCGAAGAATCTAACTGACTTTGTTTCCCCCTGAGGAGTTTTATAGAGAAATATAACGGCCTCTTTGGCAAGATTATCTGGAATATAGTTCAGAATCAACGGGCTATGCGTAGTCACTATCACCTGTTTGTGGCATGTTATAAGAAATGACATCAGCTTCTCCACTAATTCCGGGTTGATCCCATTTTCTATCTCGTCAAAAAGCAGTATCGAATGTGATGTATATGCCTGCGCTAAAATCGCAATAACACGCAACATCCCATCGTTTATATGAGCAGCATCAATAGAAAATGAAGAAGTAAAATCTTCCCAGATTCGCAATCCCTTCCATCCCGCTTTGTATCCCTTCACCTGCCAATTCTTAAGGTGCGGGTAAAATTCGCGCAATCTAGTGTTCAATGCTGCCTTGTTTTCGGAAGATAGCTTTTCAAGGAAAGGCGACAATTTCTCACCACCAATCCCCACATCTTCACCACTGCGAGCCTTTCGTCTAAGTAGATGTGGAGAAAGAAGTTCAAGTGATTTTAACTTCATCATGCATTCTTTTACATCCTTGATTCTCTCGTGTGCTCCTGCCAATCGAAAGATGGACAACACTGAGCCTTGAAAAAGCATATCACTTGGCAAAGGCAATTCCCGATTCTTCTGCTTCGTCTTTTGAATCGCATCCTTGCTATTTGCCATCATCATGATTCCTATGGCCCACTTCATGATTGTCTCCCCATTCTTTGTAATTTCTTCAGATGTGCATTTACGAAGATTGGAATTATAACGTCCCTTCCAAATCACTTCATCCGTATCGAATTGAAAATGGACTTTGAACGATATTATCGGAGAGCGCTTGCCGGTATAATCCGTATCTTCACTGTCGTAGGGGAAATCATTGCTATAAGGTTTCGCAATATAACTGACCAATTCTGTTTTTTTCCAATCGCGTTGAGCTAACCAGTCATCCATTTTCCCGATCATTAACTGCCCTAAAAAGTCAAACGCCTGAAGAAGCGTGCTCTTTCCAGAACCATTTAAACCAATGAGACACGCAAAGTTTCCCAATCGCAATTCGGAGGGCGGTAAGTCAAAATCCGCGAGGGATTTGAAATTCTCAATGTGCAGCTTGGTTATCATGAGCGTTATAGCTATAGAAAAACATCATTCTATGTAAATTTCGATTTTTTTCTTTGGCATGAAAGCCAAACTCAAAAGTTCTCCCACAAAATACATCAGTTGGATACCTAGCCCCCCTATTCATGGAAGAGGCCCTGCCCCGTGTATTGAAAAAAACAACTAACCGTTTTGGCAGCCTTTTCCGCCCTTCCATTTCAATTTTGGCAAAGATACTCTTCAAATCCCTCATTTGAAGTCGTTTGAGATGTTGATTCGCGGGACGGAATCGGGTTGAATCACCTGCTGAAAGAAATATGGCCGACAATCTGCCATTTATTAGCATCATCATTCCTGCCCGTCTGGATGAACCAAACGTCCGGGCCATGGAAGCTGTGTGCCGTCTGGATTACCCCGCAGACAAATGCGAAGTCATTCTTGCTCGTGGAAAACAACCCTCGGCACAACGAAATCGCGCGGTAGAAAGAGCGCAAGGCGAGTTGATTTATTTTTTGGATGACGATTCCATGCCTGCCCCCGGCAATTTGCGTCGGGCTGTGGAATATTTTCGTGACTCATCCATCCAAATGATTGGCGGTCCCAGTCTTTGCCCTCAAAACGCTCCGGCTCTGGAACAGGCTTTTGCTCTGACCATGGGAACACGTCTGGCCTTTGGCCCCAGCCGCGCCCGGTATAGCATTGTCGGCCAGCCTCGTCCCTGTTCCGAAAAAGAGCTGATCCTCTGCAATATGCTGGCCCGACGCGAAACTTTCCTTCGGTTTGGCGGATTTAATGAAAAGCTCTACCCGAACGAGGAAAACGCGCTGATGGATCAGATTCAAAAGGGCGGTGGCAAGCTGTATTATACTCCCGATATCACCATTGAGCGGCATCCCCGCTCCACTTTCAAGGCGTTCTGCAAGATGTTGATGAATTACGGACGGGGCCGCGCTGAGCAGTTTCGGCTCACCCCCACACCAGGATCCATTTTAAATTTCATTCCGCCTGCATTTTGCATTTATCTGGTTTTACTGCCATTTCTATCCGGTCTTTTGACATGGCTCTGGTGGCCGCTAATACCCTACATTGCTGGAGCCCTGATCGAAGCCACCATCACGTCGTTTAAAGGAAATCACCCAATTGAAACTCCACGCGTGGCGAGTTTCATTTTCTTGACTCATGTTTTGTATGGCATTGGTTTTTTCCGGGGTTGTTTCACCCAACTCACACCGCCGAAAAGCGAGGTGAAAGAATCGATTAAGATCGAAATCCGTCATTTGAATGACGCGTAGCTCCTGCGTGAGGTGTTCTTGAGCTTTTGAACCTTCATCAAAAGAGAACGTTTATCGACTTTTGGCGCTTGACTTGAAATTTCAGCTCGGTTCATTGTTTGCTCAATGCGCATTCCTTTAAAGGCCTTAGTTTGCAAAAACTTTGCGTGTGTCTTTATGTCACGTGATAAACAAGCTTGGGAGGCACTCCATGAGTAGGACGTTGACAGCACTTGCGATGGGCGCACACCCTGATGACATTGAATTCATGATGAGCGGGACACTTTTGCTGCTCAAAAAGGCCGGAGTGGAAATTCATGTCTGCAATCTTGCGAATGGCTGTTACGGATCCGAGGTTTACTCAAAGGAAGAAACGGCACGAATCCGTGCATTGGAAGCACAAGCCGCCGCAAAAGTGGCAGAAGCCATCTGGCATCCTTCGCTTTTCGATGATGTTGGAATCTTTTACGATGCCCCGTCTCTCGCAAAAGCAACCGCCATCGTCCGTCAGGTCAAGCCCGATATTGTATTAACTCTTTCGCTCAACGATTACATGGAGGATCACGAAGCTTCCGCACGGCTTGCCAGTTCTGCCGTGTTCAATCGTTGTCTGCCCACATACGTGACCGATCCACCCGTCCCCTCATTTAATAAACCAGTGGCCGTTTACCACGCATTGCCACACGGCCTGCTGGACATGCAACGCAATATGATAAAGCCGGATTTCATCATTGATGTTGAATCCGTAATGCCACTCAAAAAAGAGATGCTCTCCCAACACCGAAGTCAAAAAGACTGGCTTGATGCGACTCAGGGAATGGGTTCATATGTGGAAAGCATGGCCACGACTTGCCGTCAGGTTGGCAGCCGGTATGGTAACTGCACTTTTGCCGAAGGCTGGCGGCGTCACAATCACATGGGATATTGCGCACCGGATTTTGAGCCTCTTCAAACATTGCTTTCGAATGTCTTAAAAATTGTCAAATAAACAAATAATATCAAGGAGAACAATTCATGAGCAGGGCAATCAGCAAACTGGCACCAGATTGGTGGGATTACACGACGTTGGACCCGGAAATTTTGAGTGATGCGGCCAAGATCACGGCTAGAGACCTTGAGCAGCTTTCGCGTCCGGGCTTCACAGTCAGTATCTATGACACGGTGGAGGAATTTTACACTGCTGAAGCGTTGGAATATGTTTCAGTCTGGAAACAAGCAACGGCAGATAATCCCGTCGGAGTTTGCGGCCCCATTGGCCCAACAGAGCAACTACCCTTGGTGGCCCGTATTGTCAACGCCATCGGATTGAACCTGCATAACGCCCACTTCTGGGGCATGGATGAATGGGTTGAAAATGGCGTTGCCGTTCCACCCACGCATCCGCTTTCCTTTGCCAAATGTGACAAGGAACAATGTTTCAACCGGATTTCACCCAACCTAAAAATGCCGGAAGCCAACCTCCATTTCCCAACGGGCGACCTCGCGGCTTATTCAAAAACGTACGATCAGGTCAAGTGCCTGCTCATGCAAGGTGGCCAAGGCGAAACCAAACACTGGGCCTTTAATGATCCACTCAAACGAGAAGGCCGCTACAAAAACGCACCGCCCATGCCAGACGAATACCGCAAACTATCGGCGCGCATTGTGGATTTGCATCCTGTCACCATCATTCAGAATGCCCGCACTTCCGGTGGCGGTAACGTTGCTCTTGTGCCAACTAGAGCGGCAACCGTTGGGCCTGCTGAAACTTGGAAGGCTGAAAAGGTCTCCATCTGGCATCCAGGACATCACGATAATCCTTTTGGAATCCGACTTTCGGCTTTTATGATTTCAAAGCACATTCCCGACGCCAGCGTTCCAATGTCGCTTCTGGCCGACCATCCCAATGTCCACTTCAATTACCTGCGTTCCGGCATTGGAGAGGTTGCCGTGGAAATGCACTGATCCGTGTCTCAAGTGAATTGACAATAGCAAACTGATTTAGAATCCTAACCGCAATCACATTTGGTTGAAAAACCATTGAAATCCACTGAAACGGGATTTCAAAAATAAAAAGAGAGTTTTGAAAATGACAAAGCAAGAGAAGACATCAAAGCGCGTTGCAATCGTGGGTTTCGGCTTCATGGGCCGGATGCACTACGGTTGCTGGAAAAAAGTAGAGGGAGCAAAAATCGTGGCCCTGTGTGACAAGGACACCTCTCAATTCAAAGCTCCCATCCAGGGCGGAAATCAAAAAGGAGTCGATACCTCCGTGGATTTTGGGGATGCCGTCATTTACGATGACTTTGATCGGATGCTCGCGGAAGCCAAGCCAGACGTCATCTCACTCACTCTTCCAACAACCCTGCACGTTCCCCTGACTGTAAAAGCACTGCAAGCTGGCGTCAGTGTGCTTTGCGAAAAACCGATGGCCTTGGACGCAGAGGCTTGCGAAACGATGATCAACGCAGTCAAGAGCGCTCCCAATGGGGCCAAGCTCATGGTCGGCCAATGTCTGCGCTTCTGGCCTGCCTATGTCTATCTGAAGGAATTGGTCGATTCCAAGAAGTTTGGAAAAGTCATTGCTGCCTCATTCCGTCGCTACAGTGCACCTCCGGGCTGGGGAAAAGGCAAAAGCTGGTTCCTTGACGAAAAGAAAAGCGGCGGCGTGGCGCTGGACCTTCACATTCATGACACCGATATTGTTCAATACTTGTTCGGCGTGCCAAAATCTGTTACCAGCACCGCTTCATACAACGATGAAGGCACCATGCTTTACATCTCGACTCTCTACAATGTGGGAGGTCCTGCGGTGACGGCGGAAGGCAGTTGGGCCATGACTCCCACGCTTGGTTTCGAAGCCAGCTATGTGGTCACCTTCGAAAAGGCAGTCGTCATACTTGACGCTAAACGCGCCAAACCTCTCTGTGTCTACCCTGTGGAGGGCGAGCCCTTTGAGCCCAAATTACCGGAAGGCGATGGTTACGGATTTGAAATCCAGTGGTTCATGGATTCGCTCTGCGGAAGGAAGGTTGATCTCATCACAACCCCAGAACAATCTCGTGACTCGGTACGCATAATTGACGCCGAAAAGAAATCCGCCAAAACCGGCAACACCATCAACCTCTAACCATTGACTCTTATGCAAAAGTGCGGCAAATGGCCCATCAGCGTGTGCAGTTGGTCGTTCAGAAAAGGAATCGACGAAATTGGATCCGTGATGACGGCTCTCGGTCTCGAACACATCAATCTGGCAATTGCACCGGCACTGGCCCCGGACGGCGAAGCCTACATCGAAGCCGTCAAACGCCAGAACTGGATAATCACCGCGGGCATGATGAATTTTGATTATGAAGACTACACCACGCTTGAAACAATCAAAGTGACGGGCGGCATCGCCCCAGATTCCCACTGGCCAGCCAGTGCAAAAGCCTTTGCCAAAGCGGCGAAAATCACCTCTCAACTTGGCTCCAAATACATCATGATGCACGTTGGCTTTTTGGATCACTCCGATAAAGCCTACGCAAAAAAGTTTTACGATCGCGTCCGCACACTGGGCGACTCCGCCGGAGAAGCAGGTGTCACCCTGCTCATGGAAACCGGGCAGGAAACATCAGAAGACTTGCAACGCTTTGTTGAAACCCTCAACCACCCAAATGTCCTGTTGAATTTTGATCCAGCCAACCTGATTCTTTACAACAAGGACGAGCCCCTCACCGCTCTGCGCCGGTTAGCTCCATGGATTCGCCACATCCACATCAAGGATGCGGTTCGAACCACCGTGACTGGGAACTGGGGAGCAGAAGTTGTCTGGGGAGAAGGTCAGGTCAATTCGTTTGCATTTTTGAATACGCTGAAGGAAACAGGTTACAATGGCGCCATTGCCATCGAACGCGAAGCCGGAGAGCTACGAGTCAAAGACATTTCCAGCGCCGTGCGACGACTATTGGCCTATTGATTCCGGTAAAACGGATGCCAATTGACTTGCATCCGCAAGGACTCCAGAATACTGCTGCGTAAGCGATAGCATGACGTTACTCGAATATACGTTTTTGGCAGCCAGCTCAATGTTTGTGATCGTCGACCCGATCACAACAGTGCCAGCGTTTATCGCGATGACCCCCAACGATTCCGTGCAGTCAAAACTTCGGATGGCACGGCTCGCATGTTCCGTTTCAGCCGGGGTTCTCATGCTCTTTGCCGCCACAGGCCCATGGCTGTTCAAGGTACTCGGAATCACCCTGCCTGCTTTTCAACTGGCAGGAAGCATTCTTCTCCTGAGGATAGCGTTGGACATGTTGTACGCGCATCGATCCGAGGAAGGTGAATCCGCGGAGGAAGTGGCGGAAGGCGCAGCAAAGGATGATATTGCCATCACACCTCTGGCCGTCCCAATGCTTGCCGGCCCGGGCGCAATTTCCACCGCCTTGATTCTTCTCAATCAGGCAAGGGGCCCACTTCAAGTCATCGTCCTATTTCTCTCCATCGTAGGAGTCTGTTTTGCCAGTTACTGGGTATTCTGGCTTGCCATCAAAGGCGCTGGCAGGTTGAGCCCCCTTGCCATGAAACTGCTCACACGCTTACTAGGACTTCTACTCGCTGCCATTGCGGTTCAATTCGTTCTCAACGCCATTGAACAGCTCCCGTTCATGATCAAGAAATAATGGCATACAAAAATTTCCCCAGACTTTATTTAAAAGTCCGGGGAATCTGTTTTCTCAGTTTGCCAAACGGACGGCCCAAGACAGCCGCCCAAATTTATTTGACGCAATAACTAAACCACATTTCCAGGCATCCCAAAAACGCAATAATCATCGATATAAACCAAAGCGGCTTCTTCTTGGTCACCATGCAAATGGACGCAATCGCGATGGAAACAGAGAAGAACGAAACGGCCTGACCTAGATATCCGCCTTTCTTTGAGGCAAGATCACGGGTTTTCTCAAGCGCTTCGGCCTGGCCTTTTATTTCGGCCTTCTCCTTTTCATAACGGGCAACGCGCTCTTCAAAAGTCTTTTTCTCGTGCGCAAACGTGGGTGAATTTGTATTGGCGTTGACCATTAATTGCGCTTGACTGACTTCATAAAGGTTTTGCTTGATGGACTTTGACTGGTAATAACTCCATTTGTCCGAAGCCTGAGCCTGACTCATCTGCGCCGTCCCACCAAAGCCGCCGCCCATTTGGGATGCGCTCGCGGCAATAACTGCTATGATAACAACCGTGAGAGAAACAAACTTCGTCCAACTCTCACTCTTTTCTTTCTCCTTTGTCGCAGCACGGTCTGCCTTGAGGTCTGCAACAAACTGTTTGAGTTCGGCTAATTCACTTTTAAAATCATCCATAATAATTTTTTAATAAGCAGATGATCCTCTAGCGGATTTGGAATTTCTTTTCAATGAAATTACAGCTTTCCCCTCTGATGGGACACTCAGTGGTTACTGTCTTTTTCCTGCCGTTTGATTGATTGTGAAATGATGCTGGGATGCCGTTTATTGCGACGCAGATACAAAACAAGAAAGACGATCATTCCCACTGCCATCACCAAGAAAACACAGGAAATCACGAGAAGAAGTTTTGAGTAATACGAGTTTCCAAGGTCATTGGCCTGTAATGGTTGCACCGGAGCTTTCGTCACGGAAACTGGCGCTGGAGTGCTCTCCTGGACAGGTTTGGCCGATTCCACTGGCAGATTGCTCTGAACATCGTTTTTCGTCAAATTCTCCACGGGAGCCACAGCAGCCTTGGAGGTCGCATTCGAAGTCTCATGCACCGCAACCTCCGGCACCACAGGTGCAGGTTCTGTGGCAACCGGAGTTGTCACGAGGTTGGTAACTGGAGCAACTGTCGGCTGAGTGGTTGGGGCTGGCGCAGGAGACGGGATATTAGTGGATGTAAGTGGCGGAGCAATTTGCACGGGGGCAGCAGTGGCCAAAGGCGCAGGAGCAGTGACCGTTTGAGTTGCTACTGTTGACTGCGTATTGGTGGGGATTGAATTCGTCTTTGATGGGCCAACAACGACTCGAATGGGCTCATGAGGCTTGACAGGAGCAGGAGCCGGAGCTGGCTGCACAATTTTATTGGTGTCAGGAATTATTATGTTTTTTGCGGGTTCGACTGTTTCTGGCACACGAATCGGACCAATGGAGGAACTCACTGAGTAATCAAATAAATCACCCGCACGAGCCGCCATCACCGTCACAAACGGGAGGCCCGAATCCTGCAAAGACTTCTTGAAATCGTTGTGCAGACCATTGATCTCCTTATCAAATCGAGTGCCAATTACCTTTCCGCTTCCGTCAGAAACCCAGACCACCGTCAGACACGAGGAAGATTTGATAACTGACAACAAGCCAGGCATGACTCGTTCAAACCGGGATTTCTTGGCATAACGTTGAAGGCGCAGGTAGGACATCGCTTTGTTGATGATGGCCTTTTTATCGGTCTCAGACCAAACCTGCATCTGGAAATCAGTGTGCAACTGGTCGTTATACGTCCAAACCCCCAGAGTATCTTCATCACGCAATTGGCCATGCATCCCTGTTGTCAACAGTTCCTCGATTGCCTTTTGGGCCGCAACCGATGTTTTTCGCATCGGTTCCGAGACATCTACAACGATTAAAAAACGCTTTTCAGCCGGAGGCGGACCGTCCTGGGCATATCCATAAATTCCACAGGCAGCAAGCACTGCGATTGCAATGAAAAGGATTTTTAAATCTCGAATCATGCAGCGTGATTCCGAGTCAGAGTCTCGGCAACATGCTTTTGAGAAAGTCCGCTCCAAATCTGCTTGGCACCATCTCGACCTTTGAGAGCCTTTGCCACAGTCATGATAAAGTCACTGCAACTGAACACCTTCCCCCCCATTGAAATCACCGTGTCCCGCTGAGAAGGACTGTCTGTCACTGCCATCACATCGCCATACTTGGCCAAACACACGGCTGCTCGTTCAATGACATCATCGGCAGATTGACCCGCCGGTGAATAAAGAACCTCAAGTTTTGTTGTTGCACAATGACGTGGCATCCCCTCCTCCGGGGCACCTCCGTCAAACACCACAGTGATCGGCGTACCAGATATGTCCTGATACAAAGCAAGTTGGCAGCTCAGTTCATCACGAGCCGATACGGAGAAACGAGGCTTTTCTGAAGCCTGATTCAACCACTGATGTAACAAACAATCACCATCAACAAGTATGCGAATTAACGCCATGACCGGAACATTAGAACAAACTGCTTTCCGATGAAAGCGAGAAAGAGGCTGATGCAATAAAATGCCTATTATTATTCCCTGTTCGTCTTGTTATTTTTCTCATTTTGAGTTATAAAAACACCATGTTGAGGTTAAGGTTTTGGCAAGAATGTTCCCTTCTTTCCCGGGTGCTCATTGCATTCACGGCAGTGCTGCTCTTGCTTATTTCCGTCTACCAGCTCGACCGCATAAGGCTCAGACACAACCTGAATACGTATCGCGAAGAGTTGAAAAAACAAGGCGTCAAATTCACCCTCAAGGAAATTTGGCCAGAGCCTCCCACTGAAGCAGCTATAGCAGGTTACCAACTTTTTAAAGACTGCCAATCTCTTAAAACTGTCGATCTAATCAGTTTTCACCGTGTCGAACCAAACCGTCCTCGGCAAGCGTTTTCTCCATACACACATCATCAATATGTTAGGCTCTGTCTTTTGCCAGACACAGCATATGACTGGCAACAGTTAAGGGACGTTATTTCATCCAACAAGGTATCTCTTGAAAAAATAAGAACGGCCCTGAAAAATACGAATCTGGCCTTTTCCCCTCCACAAACGACCTACAGCAATCTTTCCTTCACCATTTATCAAGAATGGCGACTCCTCTGTAATGCAATTGAGCAATTCAAAGGTTCTGTATTTCTGCACCTTCATCAGAAAGAATTCACACAGGCCCAGAGTGAAGCTCTTAACCTCTTGCTCCTCTATAAACTATCCTCAAAACTACCTACTTCCCCTTACATACAACATTCACTAACTCCAACAGCATGTGGCATTTGGGAACTGCTTCAATTCGATGTCTGGACCGACGCTCAATTGAGTGAAATTCAAACCATTCTGGAATCCATTGATTACTACACTCCAACAAAACTTTATTTTAAACTAAACAAGGTTCAGACAGCTCCCTTGATACAGGATGGCAAAGCCAATTTTCCATTTCCAGATTCCATCACTCCCCAAAGTAATTCCGAACAAATCATATCGATCATAAAACGCCCTTTTGATTTTGATCATTTTGAGAAATTCCTAGACCGCTATCCTCGTTACTGGGATTGGTGCTGGCGAAAATCCTTCAAGACTGAGCTTCTCTGTCTCCAAAACAGCCAGTTTTGGATTCATGTAGTGGAAGAAAGTCAGACGAATCCTCCCTTGGCCAAGCTTTATCAAGAGTCATCGGAACGTTTTTATTCCATGGAAAATAAGCTCTATCGAAAAGACTCAATTTTTGCCTATTTTGTAACCACCCCTGCTTCGGTTAATTATATAGAGCACATATTCGTCTCAGAGATAATTCGCAAGCTCACCATCACCGCTGTTGCATTGAAGCGTTACCACCAAAAAAATGGTAATTACCCGGAAAGCCTTTCCGAACTCGTGCCAACTTATCTTCCAAACACACCTACGGACCCAATGGATCAAAAACCATTCCGTTACCATAAGAATTCCGATGACACTTATTCACTATACTCGATATCATTGAATGGAACCGATGATAAGGGTTCATTATCTTTCCTGTCAATGTCTCCCTTTAAATACAATTGTGCTTCATTACATGACGATATTCCATGGCCTCAGGCAGCAACACCGGAAGAAACACAAACAGAGACAATCATGATGGAAAAAAGACAAATTCAATGGGAAAAATTACAAAAAGAGTCAGCACAACAACTTTTGGAAATCCAAAAGAAACTTCTTCAACAAACAAATTAAAATACAGAATGGCAATCTTCTATATAATAAGCTTGTTTTGTTCTTCCTCTAGCCTCCAAGGGAAAATATGGGAATCTTGAGACTTTGGCTAAAGTGTCCTCTTGTTTTTCGGGTGCTCATTGCATTCACGGCAGTGCTGCTTTTGGTTATTTCCGTCTACCAGCTCGACTGCATAAGGCTCAGACACAACCTGAATACGTATCGCGAAGAATTAAAAAAACAGGGTGTCAAATTTAACATCAATGAGGTTTATCCAAATTCGTCTCCCTCCTCCATTGAAGCTGGGAACGAGCTGATTAAGTTGTGTCATTTTCACCAAGGCGGAAATGTTTTTCAAAGCTTTTTCGTTTTAACAAATAATCACAAATTTCGAATTTCACAGTTACCAGAAATTCAACCTGAAATACCGTGGTCGGTAATTGAGGGAGATATGCAGTCAAATAAAGTGGCAATTCAGAAAATCACCCAATTCATTCAAAACACAAATATTGCATTCCCTGTCCCTCCCTTGACAATTGAAGCTCTAATTGATGAATCCAATAATGGAAAATATTGGGATTCACTTTTTTCTGCCAGCCGTCTCTTTGAAAAAGCAGAGATATATCATCTTCATCAGGGAAACTACAACGAAGCTTTTGCCAATTTGATGACACTTTTTCGCATCAATAAACTTATCCAAAATGCCCCCAGACTGTTAACCAGCTCATCACAATTTTCATTAAGCAAGAGCTGTTTATGCACATGGGAATTACTTGAATACAACTCGTGGACCGACTCTCAGTTGCTGGAAATTCAGAATGCCATTGAAGAGATCGATTTTTTCCATGAACTACAAGTCAGTTTAGATATGCTCACCATCACAGAACCGTTTTTCTTTGCTGAAGGCAGAAAAGAGTGTTTCATCAACATGAAACCTTCTTCGCCTCTTTCTGAACGCATTGCTGAATTTTTCCAGAATGCCGTAAGATCACCTGAAAGGAGTTTCAAAAAGATTGTTGAAATAATTCATGCACAAGACTGGTGTGCAAGATCATTTTTAAAATCGGAAAAACATCATCTTGAATACAACTTTTTTTGGCAACAGGTGACTCAAAAGATTAAAGAAAAAACACCTTGGTCAAATCTTCTGCAAAAATCAAATATTCAATATGCTCAGCTCAAAGCTCAATATGGTCGGCCTTTCTGGATTGAGGAGCCAAACTCAGAATTATTGTTCAAAAAAATGTGTCTCAACGAAACCATGCGTCGCATCATGATTACAGCCATCGCACTAAAACGTTTTCAGCTCAAAAATGGTCAATATCCTGAAAATCTTTCGGAATTGGTTCCCAATTACATGTCTTCTATTCCCATTGATCCGATGAGTCAAAAATCTCTGGTCTACCATCTCCATCCCGAAGACGGATATTGGCTTTATTCAGTGGGCGAAAATGGAGTGGATGAAATGAGCAAAGGACTAACACCCAAAACAAGCCAGCTTAACGTGACATCATTCTCTCTGCTAAAGAATGGATCTGACGATCTTTCATGGCCCAGACCTGCCTCTCAAGAAGAGAACGAAGCCGAAATCAAACGCATTACCGATCTCAGCAAACAATATAATACTCCAAGACCAAATCGTAGGGGCTCACGTCGTGCCCCCTCCCCGTAGCGCTGTTCACTACAAAAATTGGCAGCTCCCCATTAAAATCCCCTCCAACAGCTCATTTTGACTTTCCTGCCGTATTCTACTAACGTCGTGGGCGAAATGAATGTCATCCAGTTTAAGGATAAAGATTACGCAGAACAGTTGGCCCGGCTTACCGCCCCGTCCAGCCTGTTCGACCCCACCATTGAAGAACAGACTCGCAACATTGTTGAGGCCGTCCATCACCATGGGGATACTGCGTTGCTGGAATTGACCGAACGTTTCCAGGGGGCAAAACTACAGGCTGATCAGCTTCAGATCACACAATCCGAAATGCTGGCCGCCTCGCTCAAAGCTGACAAAGCCCTCCGCGCAGCTCTGGCAGACACAAGCAAGAACGTGTCAAATTTTGCCAGGAAATCCATGCGAAAGAACTGGTCCATGAAAAACTCTCATGGAGCAGTCGTTGGCGAAAAATTTGATCCATTCACCCGTGTGGGCGTCTACATCCCCGGTGGGATGGCGCCATTGGTCTCAACCGCTCTTATGACGATTCCGATGGCCAAGGTCGCCGGATGCAAAGAGATCGTCGTTTGCACACCATGCAACAAGGATGGCGAAGTCAATCCCGCATTGCTCTTTGCCGCAAAAACCGCAGGTGCCACAGAAATTTATCGCGTTGGCGGGGCTCAATCCATCGCCGCCATGGCGCTGGGCACCCCCACAATCAAGCGTGTCCAAAAAATCTTTGGCCCCGGAAACGCCTATGTCGTCGCGGCCAAACGCCTGCTTTACGGCTACGTCGCCATGGACCTGCTTCCCGGACCAAGCGAACTTCTCGTTCTGGCCGACGACAGCGCCGTGCCAGCCTTTGTTGCCGCTGACCTTTTGGCTCAGGCCGAGCACGGTTCTGGTTACGAACGTGTCTGGCTTATCACAACTTCAAGCAAACTGATCCAAGCGGTTAGCAAAGAGATTGAGCGACAGCTTCCCGGTTGCGGTCGGCGTGAATTGATCGAACGCGTTCTGGGCAGAAGCACTTATTTGATTCAGGTCAAAGACTGGACCGATGGCATTGCCTTGGCCAATCAACTGGCCCCCGAACACTGCGAAGTGGCCGTGCGCAATCCCAGTAAACTGGTAAGTCAATTGCTCACTGCCGGAGCCATTTTTATCGGAAACAATTCTCCCACCGTTCTTGGAGATTACGTTGCTGGCCCCAGCCACACGTTGCCAACCGGCGGTGCGGGAACATCATTCCCCGGACTCTCAGTGGACCAGTTTCAACGTCGTACAAGCCTTGTTGAATACTCACGCGAAGCCCTGAAAGCTTCCCTGCCGTCCGTCCGCACATTTGCCGCAATGGAAGGTCTGGATGCGCATGGTAAATCAGCAGAAATCCGGCTCCAGCCAACCAAGAAAGGCCCCCGGAAATGAGCGCTTACACTCCGTTGGATCCCAAAAGCCTGATTCGTCCTCTCGTTGCCAAGCTCAATGCCTATGTGCCGGGAGAACAACCCAAAATCCCCGGGTTAATCAAGCTGAACACTAACGAAAATCCTTATCCGCCTTCGCCCAAAGTCTTGGAAGCAACACGTGCGGCAGTAGACGGTCGTTTTCGTCTTTATCCCAGCCCAACCGCTGATCCTTTGCGTGCCAAACTGGCCGAGCTTCATCACTGCACGATGGAGAATATTATCGTCGGAAACGGCTCGGACGAGATTTTGGCTCTTTTGACGCGGGCCTTTGTTGATCCTGCGACACATAAGAAAAGAGAGTCCCGCTCAACCATTCAGTTTCTCACCCCTTGCTATTCCCTTTACCCCGTGTTGGCAGAAATTCATGGAGCAACGGTTAATGCAGTGCCTTTAAACCCGGATTTTACCATCCCCACACCATTACCAAAACAATGGGATTTTCACGCTGCGCTGACGTTGATTACCACGCCAAATGCTCCCAGCGGATATGGATATTCAAAGGCTGAATTAGAAGCCTTCTGCCAATTACACCAGGGTCTTATTGTGCTCGACGAGGCTTACGTTAACTTTGCAAAAGAGAACGCGCTTAGTCTCGCCCTCAAATACCCCCACGTTCTGGTTTGCCGCACATTTTCCAAAGCGTATTCCCTTTGCTTCCAACGCATCGGCTATTGTATTGGCCATCCCGATCTAATTGCCGCCATCCAGAAGATCAGGGACAGCTATAACGTTAATGGTCTTGGCCAGGTTGCTGCCACAGCCACCCTCTCTGACCTCCCCTATTATGAGGCGCGTTTTAAAGAGATCATTGCCACTCGCCAGCGTCTGACCCATGAACTTAAAAAACTGGGGTTTGATGTTCCCGAGAGTCAAAGCAACTTCTTATTTGCCAAACCGCCAAAATTCCCGGCAGAACTCTGGCTTCAGAAGTTACGCGACGAGAAAATCCTTGTTCGCTGGTTTAAGTATCCTGAAATCAAGGACCGGCTGCGAATCAGCATCGGTTCAGATGCAGAGGCAGATGCCTTGATCGCGGCAGCAATGAAGATTATTGGGTAAAAATCAAGGGGGAGGAATTGCTCTTCCCCCCTTCTTTAAAAAAATCAACCTGTCCTGATTCGAGTTTGTGATTGACTAAAAAAACTTTTTACCTAGTCTAACTTAGACTTGAGGTTTATTTACCTCGGTTCCTCCGGGCCCAGTGCCGACCTTGCATTGTCGTTACTGGGTCTTTTAGCGTATAGAGTCCATCCATGACGGTTTAACACCACCAACAGGGCTGGTAAAAACGTTAATCCCGCAATCATGCACATTCCGATTCCCATGGACATCACGTAGCCAAGGCTTTGCATCCCCTGGTGTCTGGACAACATAAGGCATCCAAATCCCGCAATTGCCGCCAATCCCGAAACCAATACAGCCTTGCCCGTGCTCTTGGCTAGCACACCCGGTTTCTGCTCCTCTGCAAACCGGTTAAGAATATGAATACCGTTGGTAACGCCAATACCAATAACCAACGGAAGTGTCATAATATTAGCCGGGTTAAACGGTATGTTAGCCAACGCCATAATTCCCAGCATCCATGTAACGCCAATTGCCACAGGCAATAATGCCAGTATGACTGAGCTGATCGACCTGAAATGTAAAAACACCATGATTGCAATTGCTATCAGGGAATAGATTGCAGCCTCTTCATAGCTGTTCTTTAAGAGAGTCGTGTACTCATAGAGCTGAATTGGCATTCCAGTCACTTTATCTTCAGGAATTACGGACCGTAACTCAGAAATAAACTCCTTCTGGTTTTCATGGTTCCACACATCTTTTGCCGGATAGACCATTAAGAGCTGTTTCCCCGTCACGCCAACGAAACGATTTCGCAAAGAAGGCGGTAAATTATCCGGATGTAATGGCCCGCTATCATCCTGTTGTCTCAGCGAATCAAAAGTCAGATGCAAGTCTTGGAACATCGCCTGTTGATACTGGCTGATCTTTGCTTTCACCTCGGGAGTGTCCTGAAGCATCAATACTCGCAGATCAGAAATCGTATCTCTTAAAGTAATGACCTGCTTGAGTAATTCAGGGTCCTTCTCCCTGAGTTCCTTATCCTGCGCCATGGCAGAAAGATACCCCACCAGGTAGTAGAGGGTATTCCCAAATTCATGTGTATCCACCGGGTGCCGGTCAATCGGCTTGAACTGAAAAGCAGACACTTCTTTTTTGATTTGCCGCACGAGTTCGAGTTTCTTCGTTGGGTCCTCGGCAAAATAATCCGCAAGCATGTCGATTTCTTTTATTTCCTTGCCATTTCGGTCCTTCTTTACCGCCACAGAGGGGAGTTTGCGAATGCGTTCGGCATACTCATGGGCTTGCTGAGGATTATCAGCAATGATTGCAGCAAAAATGACCGACTTTTTGGCAGAATGAATCAATTTCTGCTCATAAACAACGGCTGGAAGCCCTTGGCTCTGCATGTGGAGAAGGTTGTAGTCAAAATAGACGTTACGAAACTCCCAGATACAAAATGCGCAAAGCCCCATCGTTATAAAGATGACTCTCCGCGGTCGGTCCAACCAGAGGTTTTCAATTCTGGCCCTCTTTTGGACAACCGCCCCCGCAATTTCATGGTCGATCTTATTCTGGCGGCCACTCATCAGCATCACCGGCAGCACTGTCATCATGGGGATGAGACATGCAATGAGTCCACCGCCTGAAATGATCCCCATTTCCTGAATTCCCCTGAAATGGGTGAATCCCATTGCCAGGAATGCGACAGAGGTGGTCAGGGCTCCCGTTATAATCCCCTGCCCCGTATAAACAGTTGCTTTAAAAATAGCGTCTTCAACTGAATGCCCATTGCGCGTCTCCTCCTCATACCGGGTGATATAATGAATGCCAAAATCTATGGCCAGACCAATGAGGATTGGGGCAAAAGTGATTGTAAAAATATTCAGGTGCCCAATGGTCAGCGTGGTAAATCCCATGGTCAGGCCCAAGCCTAATATCAAGCAGGCCACTGCCTTTAAAGGCCGCCCCGTCTGCCGGTAGGCATAAATAAAAATCAGGGAGCAAATGATGAGCGAAGCAATGCTTGCCACGATGGAATCGTGTTCTGACTGCCGGCTTTCGTCATACTCCAACACCGGTTCCCCCGTAAGTCCAACGTTAACCCCCGGCACTTCCATTTCCGTCTCTCGAATGAGGGTGCGCATCTTCTCGATTGCGATGGTATTGATGTCATTCGTATCCGATCCATGATGCAAAATAAGCTTCCACAAAGGTGCGTTTGCATCCGCGTTTTTCAGGTTGTTACTTCTGGCTTTTGCAGTGGTGAGATAGATGCGACCGTCGGCAAATGTAACGTAAATTTCCTTATCAGCCTCAGCCCCAGCTCCAAAAAATGAAGTCACGCCCGGGGATGGTGCCGCTCCGGTTCGAATCAGGCTTTCGCGTGCCTGGGAAACGATGCGTTGGAGCGCAGGAAACGCCTTGATCATCGAATCCGTTTGTTCGTTCTGTTCCCGTGTAGAAGTACGGATGAATTTATTGATCAGTCCGAAAAACGAATCGAAATTTGTGGCCTGAGTAAACTCTTGTATCAGAGGCTTATACTCGTGAAGCGACTTGAGCAGTTCCACAAGGTCGGCTTCTGGGAAAAGGAGCAAAGCCTTGTTGCCCAGGGCCGGGATGTCTCCTTTATAGAAAACATCGGTGAAGATGTTGGTTTCCTGGGAAAGTTTTGCGGAAAGCCGTTCAACAAACTGGCGGTTGCGCTCCATATCGCCGCTTTCCACCACCACGGCCAATTCATCCTCGCCCGGGAATTCCTTTTTGAATTTGAGGAAGTTGGCCTGATATTTTTCCTTGGAGCCAACAAGATTGTCGCGGCTGAAATCCAGCTTGAGCGAGTGAAACATGTAAAACACGCACACCGCAAAAAGCAGAATTTGAGGGTAGACAAACCACCTCGGATGTTTGCACAGAGCTCTGGCAAAACAACGCAGAGCTCTGGCAAATAACGAATCTGTATACGAGGTCATTGTCTACAAACCACCACCGAGGATATTAATCCGCGAATTCGGCGTTTGAATACACGTCCTTCACATCATCATGCTCTTCAAGGACATCCGTCAAACGGGTAACTTCCTCTGAAGCCTTGGCATCGGCCAATGGCACGGTGATTGTGGGGAGCCAGGTGACTTCAGCACCCACTGGTTTGTAGCCCTTGGCTTCAATTGACTTGAGAATGGCTTCGAACTTGGTTGGATCAGTCAGAATTTCAAATCCGTCTTCGTCTGTTTTGAAATCCTCCGCTCCGGCCTCCAAAACGAGTTCCATCAACTGATCTTCGTTCACGCCTTCGCGGGCAATGATGATTTGTCCCTTCCGCTGAAAGAGGCGACTGACGGATCCGGATGTGGCAATGGTGCCACCGTTCTTCGTGCAAAGGCTGCGAATATCGGACGCGGTGCGATTTCGGTTGTCGGTGCTAACTTCAATGAAGATGGCAACACCGTGTGGTCCATAAACCTCGTAGGTCAAATCTTCATAGGTTACTGTCTCACCGTCACCGGTTCCGCGTTTGATGGCGCGGTCAATATTATCACCTGGCATGTTTGAAGCCCGGCATTTAAGCAATACCATGCGCAAACGGGGGTTCATGGAGGGATCGCCTCCAGCCAGTTTAGCTGCAATGGTGATTTCTTTGCTTAACTTGGCAAAAATCTTGCCGCGTTTGGCGTCTATTGCGCCTTTGAAGTGTTTGACTTTTGCCCACTTACTATGTCCAGACATAAGTTTGTATTTGTTTGCGTTTAACTAAAATCTTAAATCCCCTTTTTTTCGTTTGTCGTTTCAGCCACCACATGAACGGCTGTTCCGTAACAGAGAACTTCGGTTATGCCGGCGGCCAGCTCGGTTGCATCATACCGGACTCCGATGACGGCATTGGCTCCCATCTCGGCTGCGTGTGCCATCATTGATGTAAAAGCGTCTTCACGCGCCCTTTCACACAGCTCGGTGTAAATCGTTATGTTTCCACCAAATATGCTCTGAATGTTCGCCGCAAAATTGCCGATGACAGATCGTGAACGAACAACAATGCCGCGTACAACACCATACGTTTTGACGACCCGGTAACCGGGCAAATCAAACGTCGTCGTTGTAAACGGATGTGTCGTACTCATGACCAGCAAAGGGAATTGAACACAATTATTGCCCGAAGCACAAGAACTAGCGAACAACAACTTTCAGGATCAATTATGATAATTCTCCCCCTCAAAAAGGGGTTCATCCCCATCCACAAATATTGTTCATCAGGGATGACGAGTCACTAAAATACCCAAGCCGATGATAATCACAATCACAATTACCAAAAAGAACCGGTTCCGGGATACCCGCTTTTCATAGCGCAAGGACCGCAATCCCTGAACGCTCCCGGCAGCCAGTAAATTCACAAGCTTGGGATTGGAATGACTGTGATGTTGAAAATGCGCCTTCAGCCGTTCAAAAAAACCGGCCAGATCGTATTTTCGCATTCCCAACTCGTTGAAATGCTTGTTGGTTTGTTCTGAAGGGCTTTTCAGCCGGTTATGGTCAACTGATTCAAAAACGGGTTCCGGGACCTTCCCCGTTGAAACATTCCCCGGCATGTGGCTGAAGACCGTCGGGCCATGAGGCATTGCAGTCGAACGAAGACGAGGCCCATTTTCGTGCTGCTTTTCCTGATAAGGCGCTTCAAGAGGTCTGAATTGATGTGAAATTTCCGGCTGTTTAAATGGGTCGACAGATGGATGAGGCGCTGGGACTTCTGGAGAAGGACGCAAATCATTCCCCTCAGGAACCTCGGTTTTATCAGAGTCTAGCGCCTTGATCTTGTTCTCCAAGGCGGCTATTTCCTCATTTAAAATCCGGGCACGCTCAGATATCGGGTCTTCCTTTTTCTTAAACAGTCCCATTTCACGCTATCTCTTAGCCAAGATGGCGATCAATATGATAACACCAAGAACGACCAATGGCCACGTAAAAGCAAGGCCAATCCGGCATAATTCCAGAAAATCGGTTGTTCCCAGAGAAGAGGTTCCGCCAATGGTTTTGGATTCCGAAGCCGGACGATCTTTTGGGCTTCCTGTGAGAACCGGGAATTTCATCCGTGCAGAGTTCCATTCCATCCGGGCATTCTCAATAATCGTCAAGGCCCGGGTTAGTTCCACCGTCAAATTCTCCTGCTTCCAAGTTTCCTGATTGATGGTTTGAACCTTTGCCACGGCAGAACGAAATTCTGCCAGAGAACGAGCCATCTGATCTGCCTCACGCCGGGTTGAAAGCTCCGCTTCTTCAAGCAAGCCAATGCCCCGCGTCAGGTTTTTCAGCATCTCCTCGCGTCCGGTCTGGCATTCAATCTGGCGACGGCGCAAATCCTCCAGCCCGGCACGTTCGCGCTCCAGTTCCTCCTGGGCGCGCTTTAACTCGGCCAGTTTGGTCTGTTTCACACTCATGAGGGACTCAAGTTCCTCGCGTGAGGGCGGACGATTACCACCAGGCGTCGTGCCAGCCGACGGGGTGCTGGGTGCAGCTCCTGCTTTTGCTGGCGCAGGCCCCGCACTTCTCAGACCCGACTGAAAATCGCTATCGATGAAATCCGAAGGATCGTTTTGCTCAGACATGCCACTCACACTAGCCCATGCAACCCCGGAGTGTAAAGCCTCCTTTCCACTTGCACCTCACCTCTTGCCAGCCTATTCTCATCACCAGAAAACAAGTGCTCCGAACCAATGATTGAACTAATCCAATTTCCGTGGAGTCCCTATTGTATCGTCCAGCGGCGCATTCTTGAATACTCCGGGGCTACTTTCAAAACCGTCAACATTCCCAACCCGGTGCGTTCGCTCGTCTGGAAGCTTACTCGACAACGCTATTATAGGGTTCCCATCGTTAAAGACGGTAAAAATGTCATCTTTGAGACCAGTCACGATTCCCAAGTCATTGCGAAGTATCTGGACACCAAATTCGGCTTGAACCTCTTTCCCAAAGAGTTCTCCGGGATCGACAATCTACTTTGGCGCTATATCGAAAACGACATTGAAGACGTTGGCTTTCGTCTAAATGATTCTTATTGGAAGGAATTTGTTCCTAAAAACGACCAACTTGATTTTCTGCGCTCCAAGGAACGCAAGTTTGGCGAAGGCTGTCTCAGCCAGTGGCGTCAACAGCAACCCCTGCTCCTTGAAAAACTGGAACATCTGCTCATTCCCTTCGAATTAATGTTGGAGACACGCTCATTTCTCCTGAGCAAGCAACCTCATTTCATTGATTTCGACCTGTACGGCATCTTGTCCAACTTTCTTTTCTCAGGCCATTACCGCCTCCCTGCTTCCCACACGCACTTAACGGAATGGTACGGCCGAATGCACAAATTGAACCCAATCCAAGTTCCCCGTGAAAAATTACGTTCTTGATACCAACGTCCTGCTGCACGACCCCCATTCCATAAATAATTTTCAGGAAAACAACGTCTTCATTCCAATTGAAGTCATCGAGGAAATCGACCACTTCAAACGCGAGCCGTCCGAACTCGGTCAAAACGCCCGAACCATCTCCCGTCTGCTGGATGGACTCCGCGAAAAAGGCCATCTCAACAAGGGGGTGGAACTTGGCAATGGCGGAATGTTAAGAATCGTCTTCCGCCCAAACGGCACGGCAACCAACAATCACAATGGCACCATCGACAGTCGCATCGTCGCCGTCACACGCGATGTTCAGGACGCCAACCTGGCCATCCCCACCATTCTCGTCACAAAGGACATCAATTTGAGGATTAAGGCTGATGCCCTTGGGCTCCAAGCCGAGGATTACGAGACCGACCGCGTCTTTCTCACCCAGCTCTACACCGGAATGTTTGATCTCGAAATCACCGCGGAACAAATGTCCCAATTCCGTGCGGAAGGCGAATACACACTTGATCCTGCCATCCCACGATTTCCAAACGAATACTGCACACTCACCGAGGCAGGGAATCCAAAGCGGACAGCGCTGGCAAAAGTGGACTCCTCGCGAACAAAACTTATTCCAATCATGGACAGTCGTGAAGGTGTCTGGGGCATCAAGCCACGAAATAAAGAACAACATTTTGCCTTCGATGCCCTTCTGGATGACAATGTCAAACTCGTCACCCTCATGGGCAAGGCAGGCACGGGAAAAACCCTCATGGCCATGGCGGCCGGATTGAAACGCACCGTCCTCGATCGGGAATTCCGCCGACTCGTTGTTGCCCGCCCCACTATTTCCATGGGAAAGGAACTTGGTTTTCTGCCGGGCTCACTCGATGAAAAACTTGATCCCTGGATGCAACCCATCCACGACGCATTGGAGTTGCTCAGCGACTTGAACATGGGACACGACCATCGGCGCAGCACGGACCTTCTCCGCTCTGGAGCCATCGTTGTCGAAGCCCTCAGTTATATTCGCGGTCGCAGCATTGCCAACCAATTCATGGTCATCGACGAAGCCCAGAACCTGACGCCTCTCGAAGTCAAAACCATCATCACACGCGTCGGCAACGGCACCAAAATCATTTTCACCGGGGACCCTTATCAGATTGACAATCCTTATGTCGATTCCTCCTCCAACGGTTTCAACTACATCATCAGCCGTTTTCGGGAACACAATATCGCCGCCCACATTGAACTTCAAAAAGGGGAACGCTCAGAACTTGCCGAACTAGCGGCAAATATTTTGTAAACAGTTCAAACGAAATCTGGATATCATCTTCTACGTTTCCAAGAGGATTCCTGTCTATCCTCCTTCCCGGACAAGATCACTTTGCGGCTCGTAATCTGTCACATGCCAATTATATTTCAATAAGTGCGCTTCAAATTGAAATACACACTCTCCTCTTTTTTCAAGTTCTGCACATCTATCAAAAAACGAATCTTTTTCATTCCTGAGTCCTTTAACAAAAAGCTGCCACTATTAGGGTTCTCATTATGAAGAATTTCCCCTTCATCCCCCACAACAACAAACGTAACGTCAGCTTGATATTGGCGAGTCGGAGTAAACGTTGAAAAAGCCCGATCATCAAGGTTGGTATTCAGAACAAAAAGATAACGGCCATAAGGCAAATAGGTTGAGATTTCCTGTTTTCCAGCGGAAAGCTTCAAAGACATTTCGAATGAATTCATTGTGAGTATGCATACTCCCAACAAGTTTTTTGCAATCATCACCACAAACAGGAGTATAAAAACCACTCCACACCACATCAAAATGCTTCGTCTACTGGTTTTCATTCACACCTCGTCAGGTTCTTTCATTATTACGGTTTTTCAAAGAGGGGTGTAATGATCTCACATCAGTTGACTTTTTTGAATCACATTCTGTTCGATCTCAAGGCATGAACATTCACCTCCTTCCACGTCTGTCTCAAGGCTTGCACCCCCTCGGCATTTCATTACCCTGCTCCTCATGCGATTAAGCAAACCCTTCTTGGGATGGCTTGCAATCATGGCAATATGCGGCTTTTGTCAACTGAATGCAGCCGAGGTTTTCGTCATTCAAGTTTTGGATGATGCGACCGGGAGAGGCGTGCCTCTGGTTCAATTGCGCACTGTCAATAAGATCGTTTATTGGACGGATAGCAACGGCATCATCGCGTTCGATGAACCTGGTCTCATGGACAAGGAAGTCTATTTTCATGTCGAAAGCCCGGGATATGAAATGCCAGCGGATGGCTTTGGTTATCGCGGTGTGAAATTAACGACCAAGACTGGTAAAAAAGCTGAGATTCGCCTCAAGCGCATCAACATTGCAGAACGTCTCTACCGCGTCACCGGTCAGGGAATTTACCGAGACAGCGTTATAGCTGGAATCAAGCCCCCTTTGCAGAAACCGCTAATTGACGGTCTGGTAATGGGCCAGGACACGGTGATTGTGACCCCATATCGGGGTAAGTTATATTGGTTCTGGGGAGACACCGACAAGATTTCGTATCCGCTGGGGCATTTTGGTGCAGCGGGCGCCACTTCAGAACTTCCAAGCAACGGAGGGCTCAATCCTTCCGTGGGGATCAATCTAAAGTATTTTGTTGACTCAACTGGTTTCAGCAAACCGACTTGTGTGGAACCAAACACCGGCTTGCACTGGATTCAAGCCCTGTTTACCGTTCCCGACAAGAATGGGAAAGAACGATTGCTAGCCCGAGTAGCCATTCACAAGGACATTCATTCTGTTTTAGAGTGGCGACTTCTCGAATTCAACGATGAAAAGGAGCAATTTGAAACCATCCAACGCTGGGATTTGCACGATCATCACGAATCCGCACATCCGTTCCGTGCTTCTGTGCACGGCACCAACTACTTTTTTCTCTTTCCTGACTATCGCATCCCCGCAACGTATGAGGGATTTAAAAACCTTGGTGATTACGAAGCATTCACCTGCCTGAAGGGAGACGGTAAATGGCAAAACTCCGAAACACAAGTTGACCGTAATGCCGACCATTCACTCCGCTACTCATGGAAAAAAGGCGCGGATTGCCATCATAATCTCTCTGCGCTCATTAAAGCAAACCAACTCAAACCGGAGGAAACCTGGTCTTGCTTGCTCGACATTGATAGTGGCAAACCATTGACACACCCATTCTCAACAGTTGCTTGGAACGAATATCGACATCGCTGGATCGCCTTTTTTCCGGATCAACCGGGCGAAGTCTGGTTTGCAGAAGCAGACACACCTCTCGGTCCTTGGGGATATGCCAAACGCATTGTCACACACGGAAACTACAATTTCTACAATATTGCGCACCACGATTTCTTTAATCAGGATGGTGGGCAAATCGTTTATTTTGAAGGGACCTACACCGCGACATTCTCGTCAGCCAAAATGGAAACTCCGCGCTACGATTATAACCAATTAATGTATCGAATGGCTCTTGACGACAAACGCCTCGAACTCCCCATCGCCATTTACGCGGTCGAAACAAAGCCGGGACAAACCAAATACCTCACACGCGACGCCATTTTTACGCAAGGGTTGCAAGACCGCGCAACAAATGCCGTCTGGTTTGCACTGCCACCAGAAGCACACACAAGCAACGGAATTCCAGTTTACATTGACAGCACAGGCAATCGTCTTTCAACCCACCCCCAACTTTCAGAAAAACCGCAATTCCTTGGATTGAAATTAGATCAGACAAATTGCCCCACAACAAAAGTGCTCTGGCGTTACCATAAATCACAGGGTGGCGAAGTCTATTCCATTGAAACGACTGCCCCCAAGGATTGTGCAACTGCCGGAGAACCGATCTGCCGAGTTTGGCGTCCTGCAGGCGTCACAACATTCGTGGATTGGAAAATCAAGCCCGTCAACACAAGCACACCTCCACAAAATTGAAGGTTAAAAACAGCCTTTCGTCACGTCATCCGCAAATCAAGGTAATTTTTCTCCATTTCCGACTCAATCGGGGTAACCGTAAAACGTTGACTGATTGTAAGCCTAAACTGTAGATTTCCGACTATGACATTCAAGCAAAAGGTCGCTGGTTCCCTGGCCAATTCTTTTCTGCTCCGTCCAGGCAAAAGCCTGCATGAACAATACAGCAAGGATTGGCAAATGGGAGGCAGTTTCGTCCGAAAGCTCATGGCAAACGTTTATCTGATTTTGCAGGACTATTCGACAGGAGATTTCCCGCCAAGACACAGTTCACGTGAAGCGACTTTTACTCAGGAAAGGGAACAGTTTGCCTCGTTAGAATTTCAGTCCTTGGAAGAAAGCCTTAAGGAAGTGCGTTCCAAGCCCTTTAATACGCGAATCTACATGCTCAAGCACTACCTCTGGGCCTTCACCCTGGGAGTAACAATGATCGAGTCGAAGGGACTCAAACCCGGCGCACGTTTGCTGGAATTGGGATGTGGCTCCGGATGGCTTTCAGAACTCTACGCCTTGCGTGGGTATTCCGTGGTCGGAACGACCATCGCCCCCGTGGACATTGAAAACGCAAAGACACGCATCACGGCGATGAAGTCCGGTGGTCTGGATGCAAAGCTCGATTTCGTCTGTTCACCAATGGAGGAAGTCGATCAAAGAGTCGATCACAAGGTCCCGTTTGATGTCGCGTTTTGTTTTGAAGCTCTGCATCACACATTCGACTGGAGGGAAAGCTTGAGCGCTGCGGGACGCTGCCTTCGCCCGGGAGGCTATTTAATGCTCTTCTCCGAGCCACCCACTCTCCATACTTACATTTGCTATCGTTCCTCAAAGATTCTCAAAACCCAGGAAATCGGATTCAAACCAAGCGAAATCAAAGCACACCTCAAATCCATGGGATACGAAGATATTGAGATCCACCGCCCTGTCCCCATCGCACGAGTCAGAGACGTTTGGCGTCAGTTCACGCCCATCATTTTGGAAAACGGATCCTTGATGCCTCGTGCCCTCTGGATTTCAGCCCGAAAACCGCAATAATCATCCGCTTTAACAAAGGCGTCATACAACAAGGCCATGACCTGCCAAGAAGCTCCCAGTGGCCATTTGAATGGGGTGGCTTTTCTTCGATATTGTGGGGCTTTGTCACCTGACTGCGAGCTTTGCCATCTTCGGTTCCCAGCTTGACGGCGAGTTTTCGGATCTGTTTAAGCGTTTTGTGATCCAGAGTCCGTTCATCAATGGATGAGGTCAACTTTTGATGAGTCGTCTGGCAGAGACGGAGTATAAATGTTCTCTTACAGCCGTCTCTGCCAAGATTGGAATTGGCCTGCTTATTGGACTTTCACACGATAGAACATCTGCGATTCCGTGGGATTGACAGTGAACGGAGAGATTGCAGTGGCATTTGTAGTCCATGGGCCCGTAATGTTTGTCGCTTGAAGCAATGTTCCTTGGGGCCAAGTCAACTGCATTTTTTTGTCTGTCGAAACTTGGACATTAAGGCTGACATTGGCCGCATAACCAAACACTTGTATTTCGTGTAATAATGTGCCCCCCATGGATCCATCGCCAGCTTGTGAATCTCCGACTACGGTATCTCCATACATGGGGTCTGGATTCATGAACACGAATTCAATGCCCGTCACGTTGGTGGCAATTATTCCGTTAATTCCTGTAATGGTAGTCATCCATGAACCTATTGCGGCGGATCCAAGATCAATCGAGGTGTTGTTGGTGAATGTCCCGATACTGGCATAGGTCGTATCTCCGATGGAAAGCAACACTTGGAACATTTGTTCTCCGAGATTGTGATCTGCCCAAGCACTGATGACTTGAATATTGGTGATATTGTATCCCCCAGTCAGTTCAAAGACAGCCGTAGCAGGCATGTGAGTTCCACTGGATGAGACGGCGGCATAATAAGTCATGTTGGCGTTTGCTGCAGCGCTGCCATCATTGAGACCACTCGCGAGAAACGTTCCATTCATTGATGAATCAACCGCTGTAGAACGATGCAATGAATTTTGCCCCGACCGAATCAGGTTGTCTGCAATATAGCTGTCAAAGGCGGTCGTTGAGGTTGGGTCCATCTGGCAGTCAGCCACGATATTGGTCAAATTAATAGAGCTGCTAATAATCGCATCCATGGCTGGGAGGGCTGCAGAATAAATGGCTTGATGCCCTTGAGCGGTTGGATGCTGGCCTTCGGCTGTGTCAAAAGTAATTGTTCCGAGATCAACCAAAAACGCCTTCTGGTCATGGCTGGAAGAAACATAACTGTTGAATGCTTTAGTGACTTCCGATCTTGCCTTTCCTGAAACTGGCACCATTACAATGACTTTGGTGCTTTGCCCAACCCGCGCACGTAATTCATACAAAGCGTTGGTAACGTCCGTTGTTGTGGGAGCACCGTTTTCACCAAGGTTAATGAGTGCAATTTCAGGAATTGGGTTTAGAAACCCGTTCGTTAAGCGGCTAACAGTTGATGTTCTCCAATCAATTAATTTTGAGAGAGCTGGAACATTGCCCAACCCACCTGCCCAATCGTAGCCACCAAAGGCAAGACGAGCCTCCTGGCAGCCAAAGTGTTTTGCGAGCAGATAACCATAGCTGGCGCGTGCATCGTCCGCTGCCGCCCAAGAATCAGATGCGGGAGTTCCTTGCCCAGCACTATACAAGGCCGCATCCCCAGCCATGATTGAATCACCAATATTCAACCAGATGGAGGTGGGCTTTTGCACCGCAATAGTCGTTGCATTTGGGGAAACGGTAAAGCCTGTGATTTTCACTGAATTGGCAGGAATATTTCCCGTGTAACGATCTTCAAATGGCGACATGCCTTTGATATATAAGTCAATCACAGGATTGGTAACTCCAGTGGAAAGCACAAAAGAAGATTCACCAGCAGCAAGTTGGTGGGATTGGTATGCCCCACCATCAACTGACCAACAGACAATCGGGTAACGAGAAGCCGTCACACCAGAAAATTGGCTGTTGTCAACCATCAGACGGACTTGCGGTGCATTTTGGAATTGCACCTTGAAGCCAGCTCCGCCGACGGAGGAACAAATGTAGTTTGTCTTGCACACCCAGTTGTAAGGAGTCAGACCGCTTAACAAATTCGAGTCAGTGACAGGAATGACATCCGTTGGAGTGACTCCATTAAGATTCGTGTAATACGTTCCGAAAACCTGCAATTCATGGAAAACCGTGCCTCCAGTTGACCCATCTCCAATCTGGGAATCGCCAACTGTGCCGGCGCCCCACATGGAATCGGGATTGAGAAAAATGAACTCAATGCCTGTTACATTGGTAGCAATGGCTCCCTCGATGCTGGAAATAGTCGTCATCCAGGAGCCAGAACCTTCAAAACCAAAATTAAGGGATGCGTTATTGGTAAAAATACCAATGCTCGAATAAGCGCCGCCCCCGATGGACAGAAGCACCTGAAACATTTGCTCTCCCAGGTTGTGATCTGCCCACCCGCTGATCACCTGAATATTGGTGATGTTGTAGCCTGCTGTCAGTTCAAAAATAGCTGTTGCAGGCATGATCGTTCCATTATTTTTGGCCGCAGCGTAATAGGTCATATTGGCACTTGCAGCAGAACTGCCATCGTTAAGTCCAGCAGATGAAAACGAACCACTAAGGGCGGAAACGTCCGCCTTGACACTCATGAGTGAGTTCTGGCCTGCCTGAATCAAATTGTTCGCTATGTAACTGTCAAATGCAGTAGAGGATGTTGCATCCGTTTTGTAATCAGTCGCAATATTGGCGAGGTTAAACACTTGCGGCAGATTGGTGTAATAGGTTCCAAAGACCTGCAGCTCATGAATGACTGTTCCTCCAGTGGAACCATCACCCGATTGTGAACTGCCAACAGACGTTGCTCCATTGGCCTGGTCTGGATTAAGAAAGATGAACTTGATGCCGGTTACGTTCGTTGCAATCGTTCCTTTGCTGTCCGTTAATGTTGTCATCCACGAGCCCGGCCCAGCAAACCCCAGGTTGACAGAGTCGTTATTGGTAAATATGCCAATGCTCGAATAGGTCCCACCCCCAATTGAGAGAAGCACTTCGAACACCTGTTCCCCCAGGTTGTGGTCAGCCCAGCCGCTGATAACTTGGATGCTGCTTATATTGTAACCGGCACTCAACTGAAACACTGCAACATTGGGCATATAAGTTCCATTCCCACTTGCCGCAGCATAATAGGTCATTGTGGCATTGCCATCTGCTATACCATCATTAAGCCCCGCTGCAGAAAAAGCTCCACTGATTGCCGGAACGTCTGCCGTTGCGCTACTCAGGGAACTTTCACCTGCTAGAATCAGATTTGATGTTATATAAGCATCAAAAGCCGTAGATGAAGTCGAATCTGTTTGATTATCCTGAACAATCTGTGATTGAGCTGCTAGGACAAAGCCCAAAGCCATACCCCCAGCCATAAAACAGAACTTCGTTTTGCGTGTTAAGTATTTCATGTATTTCTATATGTAAATTGACACAACAACTTGTTGGCAACGAATTTGTTTTCCACTCAAAATTTTAAGCTGACAATAACAGCCCCCAGAAAATCCGGAGCTTAAATTACTACCGTAAGTTGAATTGCACCCACCACCAAATACCAATCAAACAAAAACAATTTCTACAAGAAGCTTATATATATCAAAAAATTACCAACTGCTGGAATTACCCAGATTTGCCAAATCCCTTGTTGTGAGACAATATAAAACCTCTCTAATAGTGTTTGAGTTTGTATACTTTATCAGAAAAATCTTAGCGTAACAATCCCCTGAATTGGCATGATGATTATCCCAAAAACAAGGGATTGTTTTGGAAGGAGTGAACACGCGATGAAATCCGACAATAACCTATGCCTTGTTGCCAACATGTCAAACTGACCGGTTCGAGAACGGGTGATTCATCCATTCTGGTTTTGTTATTTGTGTTTTTGTTCGTTGTTTTGATGCGCTTCTTCCTCCCACAAAGGGACAAATTTGCGAATGCCATGCGTCTATCCAGTTTTTATACATGACTCCAGTCTCGGAGAATGGTAAAAGCTTGTGAGAGTCTATTTATTGTTGTTATGGCATTGACATTTTTTAATACGCTGTCGAGATCGGTGCAGGAATTTGTTCCATTGGACCCCGCGGGACGTGCCGTCCATATATACTGCTGCGGTCCCACAGTGTATGATTTCGCACACATTGGGAATTTTCGCACGTTTGTATTTGCCGATCTTGTCAGGCGAACCCTTGAATTCAAAGGTTATGCCGTCCGGCATGTCATGAACATCACGGACGTTGAAGACAAGATCATCAAGCGTGTTCATGACAATAACACCACTCTACCTGAATACACCGGGCGTTTTGAAAAGGCATTTTTTGAGGATTTTGACGCGCTGGGATGCCTCCGTCCGCACGAAAATCCGCACGCCACAAAATTCATTGGCGAGATTATCGCATTGATCGAAAAGCTCGTTGCCCGTGGCATTGCCTATAAGGCACCAGACGGTTCGGTCTATTTCAGCATCGACAAATACCGCGCCGCAGGATGCACCTACGGTCAGTTGCTCAATTTGAATTTTGACGAGATGCGCCGTGGCGAACGCGTCAGCAATGATGAATATGCCAAGGAATCCCTTGCCGATTTTGCGTTGTGGAAAGCACGGGTTCCCGAGGACGGCACCGTCACCTGGCCCAGTCCCTGGGGTGAAGGACGCCCCGGATGGCATATCGAATGCAGTGCCATGAGCATGAAACTTCTTGGGCCGAGCTTTGACATCCACCTTGGTGGGGAAGACCTGGTCTTTCCACATCACGAAGACGAGATTGCCCAGAGCGAAGGAGCAGGCCTTCAGGAAAAAGGAAAACACTTTGTCAAATATTGGCTCCACGGCGCCCACCTGCTTGTGGAAGGCAAAAAGATGAGCAAATCGCTCGGCAACTTCTATACCCTGCGCGATTTGTTTGGCAGAGGTTTTTTGGGACGAGAAATCCGTTATCTTTTGCTGACCGCCCATTACCGCGAGTCCTTTAACTTCACATTGGAAGGTCTTCAAGGCGCTCGCACTGCCTTGAGCCGCTTGGATGAATGCCAATTGAAGCTCCGAGAACTTGCCGGAGCCCAAAAGGGAGAACCCGATGCGGATTTGATCCAAAAATTTGGTGCAGCACTGGAAGACGACCTGAATATTTCCCGCGCCTGGGGTGTGGTATTCGAATGGGTCCGCGATACCAATCGATTACTGGCATCCAACAGCCTCACTGCGGCTCAGGCTGCTTCACGCCTGGCCAGTTGGAACAAGATGAATACTGTTCTTGGCCTCGAAGCCCCCAAAACCGTGGCTCTGTCTGTCAACTCATCTGCTGATGCTGGAATTCCGGCGGAAATCTCTGCGTTACTTGAGCAACGTCAGGCCGCTCGCAAAGCCAAAGACTTCAAAAAGGCTGATGCCTGCCGTGACGCATTGAAGGCCCAGGGATGGATCATCGAAGACACACCGAAGGGCCCGCGTTTGAAAAAAATTTAATGAACGGCCTTTTCATCACATTTGAAGGGACCGAAGGCAGCGGGAAAACCACACAAATTGCACTTCTTGCGAAACGTCTCCAAGATGAGGGGCGAGTCGTACGCACATTGCGAGAGCCCGGTGGCACCCCCATCGGTGAGGAAATTCGTTACACTCTCAAGCACAGCGACAAAAATCAGGCGATGACCCCCGAGGCAGAATTGCTTCTGATGAACGCCAGTCGTGCCCAACTGGTCCGTGAAATCATTCGTCCCGCATTGGAAGCTGGCGAAATTGTGCTCTGTGATCGCTTTTACGACTCAACCCTCGTTTATCAGGGGTATGGCCGAGGTCTGGACCTGACAATGGTAAGAGCAGTGATTGACGTGGCAGTCGGCGAAACCAGACCTGACCTCACTCTGCTTTTAATGGTTCCCGTGGTCGTCAGCGAAGCCCGGCGTCAAATTCGCATAAGCACTGGACCAGCAAACATCCCTCCATTACGCGACCGAATGGAAGAAGCCGATCGCAGTTTTTTTGAACGAGTGGAGCAAGGCTACAGGGCAATTGCCAAAAGTGAAACAGATCGAATTCACATGCTTGACGGCACAAAATCACTGGAAGAAGTAACCCAAGCCATTTGGAAAGAAGTCTCGGGGTTGTTAATGCGCCAGAAAAAAATCGAAGCCGAACATTGACAACGGCGAGACTTTCGCTACTCTTCCCCATTCTGAGCTAAATTTGAGCTTTTAACTATGCCGAATACGAAATCAGCAGAACGTCGGATGCGCAATAGCGCCCGGAAACAGTCGCAGAACACCGCGGTGAAGTCGCGGTTGCACACTTTGGAAGCAAAATATGAAGCCTTGGTGGCAAAAGGTAGTAAACAGGATGCTGGTGTTGCACTGCGCACACTGACTTCCGCTTTGGACAAAGCAGCTAAAACCGGTGTGGTCCATAAATCCATGGCCAGCCGCAAGAAATCCCGCTTGTCCTTGCGCCTGAACAAGGTTGGAGCCGTTGCCACAGCCCCCGCTGCTGCCGCCCCTGCTCCTGCTGCACCAGCCGCGCCAGCTGCCAAGAAATAACTGGTTTTCGTTTATTTTCGTGCGTCTCTCCATACTGGAGAGGCGCTTTTTTGTCACCTTTCTCGCTTCAAATCCAGACAAGGAAGTGGTAGTGTTCACCCATGAACACCTACCGGATTCGACGGGCAACTGTGGATGACCTGCAGTCCTTGCTCATTCTCTGGCAGGCCGCTGAATTGCCCGCAACAGAACTTGAAAAGCGACTGACGGAATTCCAAGTGGTGGAAGACACAAATGGCCAGCTTGTGGGAGCGCTTGGCATTCAGATCGAGGGTCATGTAGGAAACCTTCACAGCGAGACTTTCGCGGATTTCTCCTTAACTGATGCGCTAAGGCCATTGATCTGGGATAAGATTCAAACACTTTCCATCACACACGGACTCTACCGGCTTTGGACCCACGAGGATGCACCCTTCTGGAAAAAAGACGCCGGTTTTGCGGAACCAAACGAGGAAATCAAAAAGAAATTTCCACCAGCCTTTGGTTCTCTAAATGATAAATGGCTCTCTCTCTGGTTAAGGGATGAACCCGTCCTGCCAACCAGCATTGAAAAACAAATTGAACTGGCACGCCAGGAAAGCGAAGCTCAATACAACTCGCTCATGGGAAAGGCCAGCACCTTCAACATCATCAAAAGCGGGCTGGTCACTCTTCTTCTTTTTGCGCTGATCGGAGTGTTGATCTACGGACTTGTTGTGATGAACCGCTGACACAGTTCCGAACACTTCCATTCCTTTATTGTTTGATAAAGAAATCGGAATTGCTGGATCCCTTGTGCTTGACCTTGGATTTCACGTGGGGTTGGATTTCGCGAATTTTGTATTCTGGCACCCTTATCTTGTCTCCATTCAACATTTTGATCGTATATATACCGGTATTTTTATCCAAAACAGGTTTATGCACGTTGTTCAACCGCGTCCCATTGCTGAGTGAAACATCATAACGGGCACACCCCACAAGACAAGCGGCTGCGAGAAACAAAACGATCAGTTTTTTCATAATCAACTCAGAGAAATTTCCTCCCCTGCCTAAAGTCCAATATTAGACTCAGACGAGGCATTTTTCACATCTCAATAAATGCATCATCCTTATGAGCGATGCAAGACGGCAATTCGAAAAATAGCCTCTTCTCCCTTAAATGCGGGACAAAAAAAGGTGGACAAGCCTCCCACCGTCATCCTAGTTATTAGGTCATGAGCTTTAAGTTTCGCCAGGATGCCGCCCTGGACCTTGTGTCATTAGGGGCGCTTGTTCATCGTTTGGACCCAGGAGTGATTCCCTTTCGCAAGGCCACAGAGTGCCAGATTCACGTCAGCGGAGGCGAGTTTAACGTCGCCGCCAATCTCTCGGACTGTTTTGGAATGCGCACAGCCATTGTCTCCGCAATGGTGGATTACCCCATTGGGGACCTGATTGCCGAGCGCGTTCGTGCCATGGGAGTAAAGCCTTTCTACAAGCGGTTCAAGCACGATGGCGTTCATGGCCCAAACATGGCCACTGTTTACAGTGATCGGGGTCAGGGCGTCCGCGCACCGGTTGTATTTTACAATCGATGCAACGAGGCGGCGGCCCAGCTCAAGCCCGGTGATTTTGATTGGAAGACAATTTTCGCAGGAGGTGTCAAGTGGTTCCACAGCGGCGGAATCTTTGCCGCACTCTCGCCCACCACGGCTGAAGTCATCATCGAAGGCATGCAGGCTGCCAAGGCCGCAGGGGCGATCGTTTCCTTCGATCTCAATTATCGGGCCAAGCTCTGGAACATTTCAGGAGGTCCCCAACGTGCCGCATCAGTACTGGATCGCATTGTCAAAAACGTAGACGTGCTCGTCGGTAATGAAGAAGATCTCCAACTGGGACTGGGAATTCCAGGCCCGGCCACATCCTCGAAATCCAAGCTCGATCCCACCGCATTCTTCGGAATGATCAAGGACGTCACCCAAAAGCATCCCCAAATCAAAGCTGTGGCAACAACTTTACGTGAAGTGCATTCTACAAACCATCACAGTTGGAGTGCGGTGGCCTGGGTGGAAGGGAAAACCTATCAAGCACCTACTTGCGAGCTGAATGTTCTTGATCGTGTTGGCGGGGGTGATGGTTATGCCGCCGGTTTCTTCTTTGGGCTCATGAATGGCGAGTCGCCCGAAGAAGCTGTCAAACTCGGCTGGGCTCATGGGGCGCTTTTGACTACGTTCCCAGGGGATACCACGATGGCAACACTCGATCAGGTCCGCGCTTTTGCCAAAGGTGGATCGGCACGAATTCAAAGATAACTTGCAAAAACCATCATGGCGCCCGATCAAACGCCGCGTTGGTCGGGTGGCCAGATATATTTGTGCAATTGAAGTTGGAACCGCACTGGGAGCGCATCGGCAACAATCTTTTCTGCCAACTCCCTTTTTTCAATGAGACGATGCTCCCGAGGTATCGGCTTCAGTTTTCCACCGGTTATCTTCGTGGGATAAACCCACGAAACCAGAATTGGACAGAGGGATGCCAGCCTGCGTGAACCGATGATGTTCTTGGCCCATTCATAATCTTCGCAAGTGCCGATCACGAACTTGACCTCATCCGTGTTTTTCAAAAACGAAAGATTCTCCCAACGATTTCGTTCTGCTTCGCCGCTGCTTGGGCATTTGATGTCAACAATCCTTCTTACACGCGGGTCAACGGCAGAAATATCCATCGCGCCGTTTGTTTCCAAAAGGACCGTAAACTTAAGATCACACAAACGACTTAGGAGAGAAAACGATTCTTTTTGAAGCAAGGGTTCGCCCCCAGTCAATTCAACCAACGGCAGCGTTAAATCTCCTCCGTTCCGATACGGTTTTGCAAACGATTCCACATGATCGACCACTTCGGTCAGGGACATTCTCTTACCTTCGTCAAAAGCGTATGCCGTGTCACAATATGAACACCGCAAATTACATCCCGTCAGCCTGACAAATACACATGGCAACCCCGCAAAAGTGCTTTCGCCTTGCAGGCTCAGGAATATTTCATTAACCAAAAGCATATTCAACTGTTCAACTATACCGTCAGTCTAATCATTCTAAAAGGCGGAAAGGAAATCGCTAAAATCGCCCTGTGTAAAATTCCTTGGCAGTCCTGTGAACTTCCTTTACAAAACTCACCAAAAGAAGAAACACCCACGAACTTCAAAAGGTGATTTTATGTTTTCTCTCCGCTACGGCATTTATTTGTTTCTCGTATTTATAAGTTCCAGTGCTCTGGCTTCAGACGCCGTCTCACCAATGACTGTCCCCAAGCAGGAAACTCTCAAAGAAGCATTTGGCCATCACCACGGCTGTTTTATTCTAACCCGCTGCAAGGATGGAAAAACAATCGAGTTCAATCACGCTGGATGTGATGAAAAACTCCCCCCTTGTTCCACCTTTAAAATATGGAATTCGTTGATTGGCTTGGAGACCAAACTGATCGACTCACCAGACGCCCCCTTCTACAAATGGGATGGTGAAAAACGTTTCATGCCAGAGTGGAACAAGGACCTAACGTTACGCGAGGCATTCCGGGTTTCTTGCGTTCCCCCATTTCAGGCTCTGGCACGCAACATTGGAGCAAAGAGAATGCAAGATTGGATCGATAAAATAGACTATGGAGATCGAAACACCTCCGCTGGTATTGATAAATTTTGGCTTACTTCATCCTCTAAACATCCCATTCTGATCACTCCGCGCCAGCAGGTTGAACTTCTAAAGAAACTCCTTGCTGACAAATTACCCTTCTCTGCCAGATCACGCGCCGTGTTGGAAGATATCATGCTCGTTAAAAAGCTGGATCATGGCAATTTATACGGCAAAACAGGCAGTGGCATTGATAAATCTGGGAATTATGTTCTAGGCTGGTTTGTGGGCTTTCTGCGATATGACGATGAAACCTATGTCTTTGCCTGTACACTTCAAGGTCCCAAACTCTCAGGGAAGGAAGCGCGAGCCACGGTTGAAACCATCATTACCAAAACTGGTTGGCATTAATCCTTTCCGATCATTTAAGGATTCGGTTGAAAATAAGCACAAGACCACTGCTGTCCGGTTTAAAAGCCCGGTAAAACGGGCTGATCGTGAGTGTTGGGCATATTGGGTGAGAGGGGTTGTTGAGAAAGGACCTGTAAAATGGGCATTTTCTCAAAAAGTGAAAGGCTCAAAA
>Ga0183097_10180_pt1 | contig 137461 bp, 148 predicted proteins | sample BioMet8_FD_128883 | JGI IMG/M metagenome (GOLD analysis project Ga0183097, IMG submission 128883) | Microbial communities from bioreactor (seeded with sewage sludge) at Lawrence Berkeley National Lab, California, USA - Biofuel... | ecosystem: Engineered > Bioreactor > Anaerobic > Unclassified ... | reverse complement strand
GGCTCTACTAAATAAAAGGTGGGGTAATTTTTACCACCCCACACTTTATTCAGCAGTTTTATCCATTTCCGTCCTCTGCAAACGGCAGACGGCTGATTTGTGGGAGACGGTCCAGCGATCCGCGCAATGTCGAGTTCCCGTATGGCCTTTTCGAGTTTCGTCTGATGGCCGGCAAACGAAAAAAGAGGGCCCTTACGAGCCCTCTTGCCTACCCCACTGAAAATTTAGTAGCTTTCAACGCATTTTTCAGAAACACACTGAAACACACACTTTATTTAGTAGAGCCCAAAAAATAACCCGTTTTATCGGGTTCATACAAAACCGTTGATTAACGTCCCTTTTCAAAGCCAAAGAGGCAAAGGAACGACCAAACGAAGATTTTGAAGTCAAGCCAGAAGGACATGTGTTGTACGTACCAAGAATCATTTCTAGCCTTTGCCACTGGATCTGGGTTTCTCCGGAGGTAGATTTGAGAATAACCGCTAAGCCCTGGTTTTACGGCGTAAGCAGTTGGGATAAATGAACGCCGGCATTGAAGCAATTTTGCGTCATTTTCTACCATGCCTGGGCGAGGACCAATAAAAGACATATGGCCAGCAAAAATATTGAATAACTGCGGCAACTCATCCAGCGAAGTTTTCCTAATAAAACGTCCCCATTTAGTGACCATCATTTCATGCTGTTCGTTCGTTAAGTTTTCTTGCCCGGCTTGTATAGCGTCTGTTCTCATAGATCTGAATTTTAACAAAGTAAAAGGTTTTTCGTGTCTACCAAGGCGCTTTTGACGAAAGAAAACTGGACCTTTTGAAGTAAGCTTTGTCATTATGGCGAGAACGATCATTAATGGAGACAGCAAAATCAAACCAATAGTTGAACCGAAAATATCAATTAAGCGTTTTAAGAACAAATAGAATTCCTGCGATTTTGTGAGCATAGTTGTTTATGTTGCTTGCCGTTAGTATAAGCACTTATTTCTAGTTCTTAAATAAAAAGTGGTTTGAGGTTCTCTTTTCGGCATTCATTTCGGTTTTTCAATAACCAATCGATAAATAGAGTATCAAATAATGGTATTTAAGATGACGGTGCCTTTGTTTAGCCTAACGACGATTTGCGATTTTGTTTTCTACGCACTGCTTGGAAGGAATAATATAGACTTATGTCATTAGAACGAATCCATTACGATTACTTGGTGGTTGGGGCAGGCCTTTTTGGGTGTACCATTGCCAGGCTATTATCTGATGCAGGCAAAAAGGTGCTTGTTGTAGAAAAACGTCACGTTCCTGGCGGTAACGTAGCAACGCATATAGATGATGGCATCATTTTGCATGACTATGGGCCGCACATTTTTCACACCTCTTTCGAAGACGTATGGTCGTTTGTTAATAAATATGCAGATTTCTATTCTTTTGTGAATTCACCATTGGCCAACTACGAAGGAGAACTTTATCATCTTCCGTTTAATATGAACACATTTCATGAATTATGGGGTGTGACAACCGCGGAAGAGGCAAAAGCAAAAATCGCGGAAGAAGTTGGCAAAGAAGATATTGGTGAACCAAAGAATCTTGAAGAACAAGCAATTAAACTCGTTGGAAGAACAGTGTATGAGAAACTTGTTAAGGGATATACCGAAAAGCAGTGGGGTCGGCCCTGCAGCGAGCTACCGAGCTTTATTATAAAACGTCTTCCTTTGCGTTTTGAATATGACAACAATTACTATTCTGACAAGTATCAAGGCCTGCCAAAAGGCGGTTTTTCCGTTTTGATTGCCAACCTTTTAAATGGTATCGACATTCGTTTGGATACCGATTTTTTTGAAAAGAAAAACGAATTGCTAAAGATGTCAGAAAATGTAATTTATTCAGGCCCAATTGATGCCTATTTTGATTATTGCTTTGGGCATTTAGAGTATCGTTCTCTCAAATTTGAAACCATCAAAAAGGACATTGACCATTTCCAGCCTTGTGCTGTTATGAATTTTACATCGAACAAAGTTCCTTATACGAGGATTAATGAGCATAAAAACTTTGATCCCTATTGCGAAAACCACCATTCGACATTTTTGACATATGAATACCCGGCTATGTATAACGGTTTTAACGAAGCATATTACCCAGTTAATAATGATGCAAACGGCCAAATTTACGAGAAATACTTAAAAAAAGTCATCGAGTTGGAATCTAGTGTTTACTTTGGCGGGAGATTGGCCACATATAAATATTTCGATATGGATGACACAATTAAAGCCGCGTTTGACCTTTCGAATATGCTATTGGCCAAATAAAACGCCGCATTTCGACAATTCGATACCGATTTGTTCGTGATCGTGCTATATATCCTTGTCACATCCAACCTCAGGTTGGATAATGTTTTAGCGGCATGACACAAGCTCTTACTAACAAAAAACCACCCTATCTATTGATGTACATAGTGATCTTGGTATATTTGGTGGTCACGGCTTTTTTTGAAGAGGGTGTAGCATATTTTGATCCTGTTTATACGACCTTAATGAGTTCAGTTGAGTTCTACTTGACCTTTTCGCTCTGTGCTGTTCTTTTTATAATGGTTATCTACATAGGAAAACATTATTTCGATATTGGAATTAATTGGGTTTTCTTTTCGTTGGTCTCGTTGCTTTTTCTAATAGATGTTGTTGCAATTCTCTCATTCCCCGAATGGACCGTATTAACCGGCGTTTATCATGTTACTGTATCGTTAAGGCTTAGATACATTACATTTTGGCTGGCTGCCTGTATGGCGTTTTATGTTTTCTTTGCGATAATGCCAAAAAGTGTTAGAGATTCGAATGATTGGAATTTCTATTTTTGGGGTGCCATTTTTATTGCTTTTTCGGCATGTATATTCAGTTACATTTATGAGTGGAAAAGTTACATATCGTTTTTTACCCCGGATGCACCATTTTTTGATTTTTCAGCGCCAGTTTCATTCACGAACAATCGCAATACATATGCAACGCTTTTGTTAATAGGTTTGTTTTCATCAACTTATCTCTTTTTTAGGACAAAGAAATTCTATTATCCTCTCCTTGGTATTTTCTTCTTTGCAAATATTCTTATTACTATCAGCAAAACGGCAATTTTGGTTTCCTTGTTTTTTGTTGTAGTTGCAGTATCGTTTGAATGCTTTTCTTACATAAAAAAGCGAACATTCTTGAAGATTTTCGTTTTTTGCCTTTTTTCTGCTGCCTTTATCTTTCCGTTTCTTCTTAAGCCACTTGGCCTTCTAGAATCTAACCAGTTCTTTTCAAAAGTTGGATATTTGCTAGATAGCGTTATTGACACTACAAGCGAAAGCTATTTGAACTCTGTGAATAGTCGTTCTGATACTTGGTCGTCAATTACGTACATGGTTTTCTCCAATCCTACATCTTTCTTGTTCGGGCTTGGCGATTGGAATTTTAGTTGGTTTTTAGGTTTTTCAAGTTCATCATCTTATTCTTTTATTTATTCGGCACACTCAGGCGTTTTTGATGTGCTTGGCAGGCTTGGAATAATCGGTTTTTTGCTTTATTGTTCACTTCTTGTATTGTTTGTTATTCTTTTGGGTAACGAATTTCGTCACAAAAGGAAAGAGCCAATTATTGTTTTGGTCGTTTGGATCGGGACTTTACTTCACGGCATCGTTGAAGATACAAATTTTCTCAATATGCAAGCAAAAGACATGATGCTTTTGTTTATGTGTTACATGCCATTACTCACAAATTGGAACTTAGACAGGCAAAAACAAAACGAGCCCAAATGGGAGTATATGTACGCCTCTTCTAGCCGTTATAAACGTATTTTTGCCTTTAACCCACAGGCGATTTTTCGTTTTTCTTTATTCATAATATCTCCCGTTTTTTCATCGATTATTGGTCTGACTCAGTTTTATTCCATTTGGCAGGGGGCCGTAATTTTTGAATCGGTGTGGTTCCAAGCACAAATATCATTACTTTTCCTTTTTTCGCCGTTTCTTTTGTATTCGTTTTTGGTTTGTAAGCAACGGAAAGATAAAAAAACAGCATTTTGGATTTTCATCATCTCGTTTGTTTGGCTTGGGTGCTCGGTTTTCGCTTCGCCGTTTTGCAGTAACATTGTTTCTTTCATCGTCATCTTAATAACTGGACTTGTAACTCTCACTATTGGATTTATGAAAATTGGGAAAAGCGACATAACAAAAGCCGCCATTCCTTATGGTGTATTTTGCCTTTTGACTTGCGTTTTGATCCTTTACAATAAAATGATCGTTTCTCTTTTTATGGCTCCTTATGAAACGTATCAGCCTTATGCGGCAATGTGTTTGGTTCTTTTTAATTCTTTTATTTCTTTCTTTGTTTTGTTCATTTTCCAAAAAAACAGCGATTTTAGTCCACTAGATTGTCGCTGGTCAACAATCGAAAACAGCTATGTTTTTATCTCTTACCGCGAATGTGTAAAGCGAGAAATTCGTTTAATGAAAGCCAACCAAAAAAAGCCGATTTTGCGTTACCAAAAATGAAAGACACTTCTTCTTTGAAGTGTAGTGTCTTTATTTGTGTGAGATAATCTAGGCAACTATGGAGGTTATTTATGGATATTTTTGATAACAAAATTCTTCTTATAACCGGAGGAACCGGTTCGTTTGGTCATGCTGTAGTTGATAGGTTTTTAAAGACCAACATTAAAGAAATTCGCATCGTTTCTCGCGACGAAAAGAAACAAGACGATATGCGTAAACAATATAACAACGAGAAACTGAAGTTTTATATTGGTGATGTTCGTGATTACAACAGTATTGTCGACGCTTTTAAGGGTGTTGATTATGTGTTTAGCGCCGCTGCGTTGAAGCAGGTTCCTTCTTGCGAGTTCTACCCGCTTGAAGCCATGAAGACTAACGTTATTGGATCTAACAACGTTATTACTGCTTGCGTTGCCAACCACGTTAAGAATGCCGTATTCCTTAGCACAGATAAAGCCGCTTATCCGATAAATGCCATGGGTATTACGAAGGCTTTAATGGAAAAGAATGTTATTGCCCGTTCTCGTCAACTTTTGCCGGGCGACACCGTTCTTTGCCTTACTCGTTATGGCAACGTTATGGCCAGCCGTGGATCTGTCATTCCACTTTTCTTGGATCAGATTTCCGCTGGAAAGCCAATCACCATCACCAATCCTGATATGACCCGTTTTATGATGACTCTCGATGATGCGGTGGATCTTGTTATGTACGCCTTCCAGCATGCCAAACAGGGCGATTTATTCGTTCAGAAAGCCCCGGCCGCAACCATTGACGTTCTCGCAAAAGCTGTTATTGGTTTGACTGGTAGCAAGACTGGCATCGAATACATTGGAACCCGTCATGGCGAGAAGCTTTATGAAACGTTGGTTACATCTGAAGAGATGGCGCGTGCGGTGGACGAAGGAGATTTCTTCCGTGTTCCCGCAGACAATCGCGATTTGAACTACGACAAGTACATGGAAAAAGGCAACCACGCTCTTGATGAAGCGGAGCCTTATACATCGCATAACACAAAGAGACTTGATGTTGATGGTATGAAGAAACTGCTTCTTCGTTTGGATTTATTCGCAGATAAGAGATAACAAATGAAAATACTAGTCACCGGCGCCAAAGGGTTTATTGGAAAGAACATCTGCCTTATCTTGCGCGAAAAAGGGCATGATGTTTTTGAGTATGATTTAGGATGTACCGACGATCAACTTATACAGTTTGTTAAAGATTCGGATTTCATTGTTCATTTGGCTGGCATTAATAGACCTTTAAATCCGCAAGAATTCATCGACGGTAATGTCAATTTTACCAAAAAGCTATTAGATCTCTTGGATCAGTATGGCCATAAAGCGCCTATCATCTTTAGCTCATCTACACAAGCGGCCTTAGATAATCCGTATGGCAAGAGCAAGAAAATGGCCGAAGACCAGTTCTTTGTGTTTTCAAAGGAAACCAACACACCAGTTTATATCTATCGCTTAAATAACGTCTTCGGAAAGTGGTGTCGCCCAAACTATAACAGTGTTATTGCAACATGGTGTTATAACGCCGCCAACAACCTTCCCCTTCAGATTAACCAATTAGCGCCAGCCATTGATTTCGTTTATATCGATGACGTCATTGATGAGTTTTTGCGCGTAATTGAAAACCAGCCAAAATCTACTGGTGAAATTATGCATGTAGAGCCGCACTATACTGAAAAGTTAGAGGACATTGCTGCTGCTTTAGATACATTTAAAAAATCTCGTGATAACGAGATAATTCCGGAACTCAAAGAAGGCTTCTACAAGAAACTATACTCAACTTATCTTAGTTATTTGCCAGAAAATAAGTTTTCCTATGATCTTTTAATGCATAAAGACGTTCGTGGTTCATTTACTGAAGCATTTAAAACGTCGACTTATGGCCAAATATCAGTCAATATTTCTAAGCCAGGCATCACCAAAGGCAATCATTACCATATGTCAAAAAACGAGAAGTACCTTGTAGTTACGGGGACCTGTTTGATTAAGTTACGTAAAGTTACAGACGATAAGGTCATTTCGTATAAATGTGACGGTAAAAACTTGAAAGTGGTTGACATTCCTCCTGGCTATACACACAACATCACAAACGTTGGAAATGAAGATTCTGTGACTATCATGTGGGCTAACGAACTCTACGATCCGGAACATCCGGATACTTATTTCTTGCCCGTGGAAAGGGAAGGCAGCAAATGAACATCTATGATTTTAACAGAAAAATAGGTCATGTATTTTATAGAATTTTTGTCCAATTGATCATAAAAGCGTCTTTCAAAAAATGTGGTCGCCATTCGCATATCCTTTCTGGGTTTTCCTGCGCAGGAATAAAGAACGTGGAAGTCGGAGACCGTTGTTCAATTGGCGAAAACTGCACAATTTTGTCCACCCGGGCCAACGTTGTTATTGGTAATGATGTTATGTTTGGCCCTAACGTCACTATCGTTACTGGCAATCACCGTTTTGATGTCATTGGTAAACGAATTGACCAAATTACCAATAAAGATAAATTGCCAGAAAACGACATGGACGTTTCTTTCGAAGGAGACAACTGGATTGGCACAAACGTTACAATTTTAAAGGGTGTTACCATTGGCTTCGGAGCAGTTGTTGGAGCCGGTTCGGTTGTGACGAAGTCCGTTGCTCCCTATTCAATCGTTGCCGGCAACCCTGCTAAACTCATCAAAATGCGTTTTTCGGAAGAACAAATACAAAGACATAAAGCGTTGCTTTTGGATAAAAACAGTAAATGAAAGTAATGACCATTTTAGGCACAAGGCCCGAGATTATACGTCTATCTGAAGTGATAAAAGCCTGCGACAAAGCCTTTGATCATATTCTTGTCCATACGGGTCAGAACTATGCCTACGAGCTCAATGGCGTGTTCTTTAAGGAATTGGGCCTTAGACAGCCTGACTATACCTTAAACTGCGTTGGGAAGAACTTAGGCGAGACTATGGGCAATGTTATTGCCAAGACCTATGACCTCATTAACGAAGTCAAACCGGATGCCGTTCTTATTCTTGGTGACACTAACTCCGCTTTGTCTGCAATATCGGCCAAACGGTTAAAATGCCCCATCTTTCATATGGAAGCTGGCAACCGTTGCTGGGATTGGAACGTTGCAGAAATGACGAATCGTACCATCGTTGACCACATTTCTGACATCAATATGCCATATAGCCATATGGCTTATGACAACCTTGTCCGTGAGGGTATGCCGGCTGATCGTACATTTATCACTGGCAGTCCGATGAAAGAAGTCATCATGGCGCATAAATCCGAAATCGATGCCTGTGACATCGTTAAGACTATGGGTTTAAAAGATGATGGATATATTGTTATGTCCGCCCACCGCGAAGAAAATGTCGATATCCCAGAAAAGTTCGATCGTTTGTATCCGGCATTAAACAGAATTGCGGATGAATACAAGATGCCGGTCATCTTCTCCGTACACCCAAGAACGCAGAAACAATTCGACAAAAAGGGATTCAAGTTATCCAAATACATCCAAGACGACAAACCTTTTGGTTTCTTTGAGTACATAAACCTTCAAAAACATGCCTATGTTGTTCTTAGCGACTCGGGAACACTAACCGAAGAATCTTCCATCTTGGATTTCCCAGCGGTTCTTATTAGAACTTCTACAGAAAGACAAGAAGGCATCATCCATGGATCTATTATCCAGGGAGGTGTTGATTACGAAACCATCAGTGATGCCATCAAACAGGCACGTCGGATTCACAAAGAAACTGCGAAATTGCCTATTGTTCCAGACTATAATGTTGATGATGTTTCTGCCAAAGTGGTGGAATACATTGAAAAATATGTTGATGTTGTAAATAGAGAAACTTGGTTAAAGAAAGGCGGATGTTAATATGAACGACTTGGTGGTTGGCGGCGCTGGCTTTATTGGAAGCCAATTGGTTGATGCCCTTTTAGCAAAGGGCGATTTTGTCGTCGTTTTAGATAATTTTCTCCGCGGCAAGATGTCGAATCTCGCCGATGCTCAAAAAAATCCTAAATTTGTCGTTATTAATGGCGATGCCTCTTCCGTCGATGCGGTTAAAACGGTCATTAAAAAGTTTGGTATTGAATATGTCTTTCATCTTGCCGCTAACAGCGATATTCAAGCGTCTGCCAACGACCCCTCTATCGAATTCAAATGCACCGCGTCAACAACTTGGGCGATCTTAATCGCAATGAGAGAGACTGGTGTTAAGAATTTGTTTTTTGCGTCGACTTCGGCCGTTTATGGTGAATTGGGCCCCCACGATTCTTTCTCGGAGGATAAAAGCCTTCTTTCTCCAGTTTCATATTATGGTGGCGCCAAGGCCGCTTCAGAAGCATTCATTCATTCGTTTTCTTCTATGAATGACATGCATTCGCTCATCTTTAGATTTCCCAACGTCATAGGAAGAAGATTAACTCATGGGGTAGTTTTTGATTTCATAGAAAGGATTAAAGAAAACCCAAATGAATTATCAGTTTTTGGAGACGGAACCCAATCAAAACCTTATTTGCATTGTGACGATTTGATCAAAGCCATTCTTTTGTTCTATAAAAACAATCCGGTTGGTGTGACTTTATATCAAGTTGGCGTTGATTCGTGTTCAAGCGTTCGGTTCATCGCAAGTTCAGTAATTCACGAGATGGGTTTAGACGGAAAGTGCCAAATTAAATATGGTAAATCTAATGTTGGGTGGAAGGGAGATGTACCCCATTTCGCCTATTCGCTTGATAAAATTACAAAAGCCGGATGGAAAGCGTCAATGTCTTCTGATGAGGCTGTTTTGCTTACCATAAGAGAAGCGCTTGGAAAAGAGAAATAACATGATAATTTCTCGAGCACCCTTCCGCGTCAGTTTCTGCGGCGGCGGAAGCGACATCCCCTCTTTCTACGAAAAATATGGTGGCTGCGTTATTTCAACAAGCATCCGAAAATATGTTTATCTTTCGCTTATCCGTTCCTTTGATAATGAAAAGATTTCTTTAAAGTATTCGGAAACGGAAAACGTCGATAATGTGAGTGAAATAAAGCATCGCATTTTTAAAGCCGTTTTATCGTCATTTTCAGCAAAAGGAATACAAATATCATCGGTTGCCGATATTCCTTCGGGAACAGGCTTAGGATCTTCCAGCTCGTTCACCGTTGCTTTGCTGAACTTGATGCATATATATGAACAGAAATTCGTTTCAAAATACAAACTCGCCAAAGAGGCATGCGAGGTAGAAATCAACCAATTGGGCAACCCAATCGGCAAGCAGGACCAGTTCGCCGCCGCTTTTGGCGGTCTCCGTTATTACGAGTTCTGCCCAGATGGATTCGTCAAAGTAGAACCCATCGTTATGAGGCACGATTCATACGAAAAACTCCAGGAAAACCTCCTGATGTTCTACACTGGCGACGTCCGCGACGCGAACAACATTCTAGGCGAGGAAACAAAGAACCTTGCTTCTCAAGAAGACAAGATCATCGCCACCAAGAAGCTCTGCGACATGACGCGCAACCTCAAGCTTAGCCTCGAGGACAACGACGTCGATGCTTTGGGGCCGGTTCTTCGCGAGAACTGGGAAATAAAGAAGAGTCTCGCCAAAGGCATCAGCAACCCGGCCATCGACCGCCATTACGAGGCCGCCATCGCCGCTGGGGCGACGGGCGGAAAGCTTCTCGGTGCTGGCGGAGGAGGCTTCCTGCTATTCTATTGCCCGACCGCCGAAATCCGCGAAAATGTCCGTAAGGCCTTAAAAAATCTTCTTGAAATTACATTTGAGATTGATACAACCGGCGTGTCAACATTGTTTGCAGAATAAAAATTGGCTCTTAACCTTTTTGCCTTTGAAAAGGAGCGATGATTAATGAAAATTCTGGTAATTTCACAGCAATATTGGCCAGAAAATTGGCGAATTGTAGACATTTGCGAAGAACTTGTAAAAGAAGGAAATTCCGTTACTGTTATTTGCGGGCTTCCGAATTACGGCACTGGTATAATTTTGCCAGAGTATGAAAAAGGAAAAAATAGGAAGCAAGTTCATAATGGTGTTCAGATTATTCGGTGTTATGAACATGGCAGGGGTAAGGGGCCAGTAAACCTATTCATAAATTATCAAAGTTTTAAAAACAGCAGCTGCCGTTACGTAAGAAAAATGAACGATGAGTTTGATGTGGTGATTCTTAACGGATTGTCGCCGATTGTGCAAAGCAAAGCCGGTATTTTATATTGCCAAAAATTCCATAAAAAATGTTTGATGTATTGTATGGATCTTTGGCCGATTAGTTTAAGTGTTGGGAAGATAACAAACCACGGAATTGCCAAACCAATATATGATCATTATTTGAAAGTATCAAAACGAATTTATTCGTCTTGCGATTATATTTTTGTTTCCTCGGAACCTTTCATTAGCTATTTTTCAAATGTTCTCTTTGTTAAAAAGGACAAGCTTGAATACTTGCCACAATACTCAGAGGATGTGTTTTTGGCTTCTGAGCATCAAGAGATTGAACATAAAACTTTGCATAATTTTGTTTTTGCCGGAAATGTTGGAAAAGCACAAGATATTAAAACAATAATTAAAGCTGCCTCGCTTATTTCTAGGGCTGATATCAGCATACATATATACGGCGACGGAAGCGAATTGGCTAATTCTAAAAAAATGGCAGCAGACCTTTCGTTAACCAATATCGTTTTCCATGGCAGGGTGTCGATGGAAACTATGGCTAAAATATATAAAAACGCCGATGCTATGCTGCTCACTTTAGTTGATAGCGAATTGTCAAACTTGGTTGTACCAGGGAAAGTGCAAACGTATATGGCGGCAGGCAAACCTATTATTTGTGCCGCAGGTCGCGCTTCTTCCGATATAATACGAGAAGCGAATTGCGGAATATGTGTCTCGCCAGGCGATCCCATCGGCCTCTCAAAAGCGATAATTAAACTTGCGTCACTGAACAAAGATGAGCTCGCTGAATATGGAGAACGATCGTTTTTGTATTCGAAAGAGCATTTTTCGAGATCTGGTTTTTTCGCCCGTTTATCGTCCAAACTAAACGAACTAACACAACAAAACAAGTAAGTGAATCTTAATTTCGCCAGTAGCATCCGAAATCTATTAACAAACAACTATTTTTTAAACAAGAATCTAGACAAGAGTACCTTCAATTTTGAAATTCTATTTTTCTTTTCAAAACGTTTTTGAGCTTTTCTTTGTTCATTTTCCCATTGCATGTTTTTCATTGTTGAACATTCGATGATTTCTTTATTCGTCATTGATGTCAGCGGAGCGATTTTATTAGGCACTGCAACTATTTCATCTGATGAAAATGACGTGGCGTCTATATCCATTTTCCTTTTTTGAAAGTGGGCGTAGCATATTTCAACCGGTTGCTCATTTTTCGAAACCGCAGAAATGGCAAAAAGTTTACCCTCTTTCCAAATGAAATAATAGGGTGGTTTTTGGAAAGCGGCTTCATGAGAAGACACAAAGTTAAACGAGGAAAAACTGATGTCAAAGAAGTCATTGTTATTTGTGTAAACTTTTTTTCCGTTGGCTATAAAAATCCTGGTGAATGGGCCTTCGTCGAAAAAGGTTAAGATGTTTTTGGTAAATACAACGCTTGCTGGGTATCTTTTGTCTTCTTCCGAGACCTTTCCGAGGAACATTTTATTATTATCGCTCGTATTTTTAACTAAAGTTAAATGCCCGAAACAGTAGATTTTATCAAAAGAAGATAGCTTCTCTTCGCTTAAAAATTTCCTGATATCACCATAGATTACGTCGTTATCACCATAGCCCCACCAATCATAGTCATGGAGGTATTCTGAAAACGTAAGGCCAATTGCGGCTCGATATTGTGACGCCTTATATGGATTGGCCCCGTCTACATTTAGCCCTGTGATTTTTCTTAGCCTCTCGATATATTGGTCGAATGTCATCTCAATTGGATGGATGTTTTTTGTTAGTGGTGGCAACGCAGTCAACATTTCTTTATTGGAAACAATGAAGAAATCGATAGTTTCGTTTTTCTCAGCAGTCTTTAACCAGAGGTTAAATAATGGTGATATTTTGGCGCCGTTCCGTAAATGATAAACGAATACTAACGCAATTTTGCTAGGCATGATTTTCACTCCTTGTTTCCGGTTTCGAATAATGATCGTTTTCGGCTACCAAACACTGGATTTTTTTCGAAGCAACATTAAACGCTTTAGTCAATATTATTCCAAAACAGAGCGAGAATACTAGAGCGGCGATCACTCCTACTGGGTAGAACTGTTGATTGTTTTTAGATATTGCCGTGATAATCAAATAACCTAAATTTTGATGGATAAGATAGATAAATATAGATGATTTTCCAAAACACAAAAGTATTTTCGATGATAAAAACGGGACCTTTTTTAGACAGCTCAAAATGATAATTGCGAAGAATAAAACGAAATAGGCAAAGCTTGTCCTTCCGGAGCTTCTTACTATATAGATTGAACCAAACACAAACGAATAAACCAAGAAGAGAATAGAGACGACATTTTCTTTTTTGTTTTCTTGCTTGATTGCGTTCGAAAGAAAGAATCCGATCATGATAAAAATCAAATTAGGCGGAATGACAGCCCTCAATATTTTAAAAGGGAGTTGGTCGAACTCCGGAATGACTATTCGTGCTGAAATGAGGATGGTCAAAGCAATCATTAAGAGCGAGTTAATGAAAGGCTTTTTGGCTTTTGAGGCAATGAATTCGCTTATTGAAAAAAGCACAAAAAAGTAAAGCAAATATTGTATATACCAATGCGTTCCGTCTATAGCGCGGAATCGCCCAGATACCATTGGTATTGCCAGCAAGTTCATTGACATATCCGCCTCATTTACAAAAAGAGTTTTGCTGTAAATTGACTCAATGATGGAAATTAAAGAAATGGAAATTAAATATGGGAAATACAAAGTTCTCCTTTTTTCTTTCCAAAAATCGTGAATATTTGAATAAGAAGCAAAAAGTCCGGACAGTATGAAAAAGGCACTTGTCAAAACCAACTCGTCAATTGCGAACTGGCTCGTTGTTGTTCCATAAAAAATATGGGAATAAGTAAAACAATAATGGAAAAAAACTACACAAATACAAACGACCCCACACAGACCATCTATTTGCGTGTTGTTTGTCTTTTTTTCGTAATCACTCAACGGCTTTTCGTTTTGTGCTTGCGAATTGGTGGAATTAATTATGAGGTTTTTGCCCAAAATAATTGAAAACAAGTTTTTGATATCGTCTTTGTAAAAAATGTAACAAAGAAAGAAGTAAAAAATAATGCATAACGCAATTCCAATGGCGTTGAATGCTGCAGAATTCTTTAAGGACTGTTGCGCAATTGCTAAAGCGCACATCATGATCGAAACGAAAGTTGCGGGGAGAACGTTTAACAAGAACCTCCACGGTTTTATTGACAGGATTTTTTGACAGAAAGCAAGACACAACGCTATGTGCAAAAATACATAGGATGCTCTTACGATGACAAACGTCGTAAAACCGAATCTTGCGAATCCAAAAAAGGAGACAATTATCCATATCGTCGAAACGACGTTTATGAATACGTTGTATTGTGGCTTCCCCTTTGCGGTAATTCCTGACATCACAAAATCACCAATAGAAAAACGTATTGCATCAGATAACGCGAATGCGCCCATTACCAGTCCGGCGCCTTCCCATCCATCGCCGAAAAACACCGATTGAAAGAAATCTCGATAAATGAAAATGCCAGCCCCCATAGGTATCACAATGAACGATATAACACGTTGATAAATTGATAATGTCTTTGCGAAATCATCTTTGTTATTTTGCATCCTGGATAGCAAGCTTATTAATATAGATGAATAAATGGCTGTAACTAGCATCATTATTCCGCGCTCTGTCGAAAACGCGTTTTTGAAAATACCGGTTAGGTTTTTATCAAAAAAGCTATTTAGAAAAAAGGTGTCTATTGATCCATTTAACCATGTTAGAAAAGTCTCGGCAAAATATAGAGAACTGTAAACCCACATTCTTTTAAATGAGGCTCTGTTAAATCTGAAGGTCAGGTTCTTCCTTTCGAAAAGCGTGAGCATAACGGCTTGAATTGCCGCTGAACAGATTGATCCGAATATTACGGATTCTATCCCTTTTCCAAAAACAGCCAACAAAACCGATAAAGTAATTTGCGATAGAGAAGCGACTATTCTTACAGCGGATAATCGTTTAAATCTAAAGAATCTTCTTTCTAGCGCTATTTCTATACTTGAGAAACCATATAATGGAAGCTGAATTGATGCAATAATCAGGAAAACCCCATAGCCCTCTGCACCAACGAAAGTGGCAAACGGGGCGTTGAAAATTGCAATTAAAATAAAAGTGAGTAATGAGACGGCGATGGTCGCGACGTTGGCGGTCCCGACATCATTCTTAAAATCTTCGTCGTTTTCTTCTTTTTGGACGATATATCTTGAAAAACCAGCTTCGGATATCATTTCTCCAAAACTAACGATAATGTTTAGACTCGCTACAATTCCGAATATTGATGGCGCCAAAAAATGCGCCAAAACAATGTTCATTATCGGCGATGCAACCTTGATGAAGGCTTCAGATAAGGTTGTCCACTTAAACGAACGGTTGGCCTTTACGATATTGCTGTTTTCTATTTCTGATGACAAACTAAAGCCTCCAATACCGCTATTTTCATTTACATTATCCGCTAATATGCCAGAAAACACATTTTCTTTTTATCATTATGATAAAATATCTAAATATGAAGCATAAAATTGCAAATTTTATCGCAAACATGCTCCTTATTCCGGTTCTCTTTTCAGCGCTTTTTTCCCTTTCCGCTTGGTCGTTATCTTTTACGGATAGGTTTACTTCTGATAGATTTTGGAATTCGATTTGTAATTACCAAACCGATTCTTCCCGGGCAGACACATTTGTTATGCCGTTTCTTTCCTGCCGCCCAATTTCATACACAGATACAACCATCAATCAATTGAAGAAAATGTCTGATTATTCAGCGATTAATGAAGACATTTATGGTGGCACGAGGCTGGTTTCACAAAATAAAATATACCTAAATCTTCAATCTTCATCCGAGGCTGCAACTATCGTTTCTTTTTTCAATCTATCTTCCTACAAAAACAGTAGCAACATTTTGAAAACCAATCAAAACGAGTTTTATCTTTTTGAGCAAGGAAGCATTGACTACGATACATCTACTCAAAGCGGTTTTGCTTGGATACCTTATTTTTTGGCGGACGAACTTATTTCGAATCATTTAGCTTCGAGCTACGAAGGTTTGATTGGCAAAGAACTCCAGATGCAAAGCGTTCGAAAGAATGGCACGTCAGTAAACATTCCCCATAGAATCGGTAACATCATTTTGGATTCCATCGGATGCCGGCGTTTAAAGCAACTCTTTGGCACATATTTCGTTGTAAATTTCGATTTAGTATATCCTTGGTCAAACAACACTTACGATTTATCGTTTGATTTGGACTTCGTCAATAACACCGCATCCAACATGGAGTCATTTTCATATTTTAGAAGTAGTGTTGATCTTAGCAATTTCGACTTTGATGTCTCCGTTTTTGATCATCCAAACTCAAAATATTCTATTAGCGAAGGAGATACATCGCTGTTCTACAAAACTCTTTCAACAGACACAAATAAAAACATCTCCATGTATGTCATCGCCGTTTTGTATCTTGTCTGTTATTTTTTCCTTGCCAGATTCGTTTGCAAAAAAATAGATAAAAAAACATTCATGGTTTCTTTTGTCGTGTGTTGTTTCATTGAACTGGCCCTCGGTTTTTATTTCATATATGGTTATTGGTTTTATCTTTGGTCATTGCCTCTTTTTCTCTTTTTATCATCAAACATAGTTTTGTTTTTCACCGAGGATTTTAAACAATGAGACGTCTTTACGCTTCAATTTCAAGAACCCTTTCAACCAAAATTTTTAAAGGGACAATATCAATTATTGATTTTGTTTTTTTAACATGCGCTTTTGTTTCATTTTTATCGGTCCCCCTTTTTGGGTTGAAAGCAATAATTCCTTGGTGCTGCATCGGTGTGTTATTTTGCGTGGTTGTTATTGGTATTATTTTCGTTAAAGGATTCAGAATTGATCGGTTCTCAATTTGGATAGTTGCTTATGCGTTAATCATGTTATTTTCGACATTGCTTAATTTGCGAAAATCTAGAAGTTTTGCTTTTACGCCATACTTGATGTCAGTTTTGATTTTTGGCTTTTATGACTATCTACGTGAAGATCAGAAACTTACAAAAAGGTTTTTGTTTGTTATTTGGCTTGCGACTTTGGCGTTTGCAATCATTTTTGTCATCCGCTATAGAACGGAAATCATTTCATTGTCAATCGGGCGCTTGGGCGATGATTTTGGCGATCAAAACGAGCAATCACTCTATTTCTCGTTTGCTTTAGTTTATTCGGCGTTTATGTGTCTTTATTCAAAAAAGGCTTTTGTTTCAATTGTGTTTGCGGTTTTTGCCATTCTTTTTGCCTTTTGCGGTTTTTGCAATGGTTCCAAAGCGTTTGTTGGGTCTTCGTTTATTTCTATTATTGCGTTACTCGTGGTGCGCTTTGGCAGAAAACAATGGTACATAACGGCCGCGGTCTTATTAATTTTATTTTCCGTTTTTATTCTCGTCCTTTATCTTCCCGCCTTCGTAACAATGCGAACACGTTTTCTTGATTTACTTTCGTTTTTTGTCGGTGGAAGTTCTTATGATGCATCGACGGGAACCAGACTTTTTAAAATAAGAGACTCAATTCTTCTTTTTTTGAGAAGTCCCATATTTGGATTTGGCTTTGATGGGTACAATGTCCATGCTCCGTATGGTTATGGTTGGACCGAAAATAATTACTTTGAAGTTTTAACAAGCATCGGAATCGTTGGTTTTGTTTCTTATTTCGCCCCTTTCTACCTATCGGTCAAAAGTTTTATTGATAAAAAGGGAAATGGTGACAGCTATATGAGCCTGATCTTCACTTATTGTATTTTTCTTTTCATTTGGATGGCAAGCCTTCCATTATTAACCATCAAGTTCTTTGATTTTCTTGCTCCAGCAATATTTAGTTATTGTGGCAGTTGCAACAGTCAAACCGCTTGTTCGACCAAACGTTTAAGAGGGAAAGATAACAGAGTGCAAAAAAAGCCATCGAATTGGTATATTATTGATTCATGAGGGAATAAGATGAATTTCATTTACCGTATTCACGATAGTTATAAACGTCATAAGTTAAAGAAGATGGGCGTTATTATTGGCAAGACGTCAGCCATTCTAACGCCTGATAATTTTTTTGGAAGCGAGCCATACCTAATTACAATCGGTGAGCATTGTTTGATATCCGGAAATGTCTTTTTTTCGTGTCACGATGGGGCAACTCATGTTGTTAATAACATTCTTGGTTCCCATTTCGACAAAATTAAACCAATCGTCATCGGCAATAACGTTTATATTGGTTTTGGCTCGATGGTTATGGGCGGCGTCCATATCGGAGATAACGTCATCATAGGTGGCCACTCAACAGTAACTAAAGATATTCCGTCGGGTGTTGTCGCGGTGGGATCGCCGGCCAAAATCATCTGCACAGTTGATGAATATATAGAAAAACACAAAAACGAATTCGATACCACATGGGGCATGTCACGAGAAGAAAAAAAGCATTATTACATTGAAAAATATCGCATTGGTAAATAACATGAAGGTTTGTTTTTTCTGTCTTTATCCGTCACCATATCTGGGCGGTTCGGGTGCGTTGATTACTGGTTTAAACGACTGTCATTGCTTGGCCGATAAAATAAGTTTTATTTATGTTTTTCCAAAACCAACTAATCAACTGACTGCGGAATGGCGTAACAATTTGAAACAAAAAGGTTATTCTATAATTGATTCTTTTTCGTTTTCAAAACTTAGTTTGATAAAAAACGCTTTAAAGATTATTAAAAAAGAAAAGCCCGACGTTGTTCATTTTTATTTTTGTTCGAATGCCGCAGCCTGTGTTGTCGCAAGATTGATCTCGCCAAAAATTAAGGTTTTTATTAATGAGGACAATCATCAGTTCCCAAGCAAATTCAAGCGCGCGCTTAAGCGCCTCATAACACCGAAAAACGTTTCGTTTATTGCCGTTTCAGAAAGTTTGAGAATGAATTTCCAAGAAATTTACCCCAGAAGCATTGTTCGAAGTCTTCCCAACGGATTGGATTTTTCTAAGTTTGATAATCAATTATCATTCTCGGTTTATGATTTTTCCGGCATTGTTTCTAGGGCCCCTTTTAAGAAAATACTCATGTTTGGCTTCGATTATTATAGAAAGGGCGTTGATTTGGCTCTTAAGGCTTTGTCGTCATTGAATGCTTCATCTCTTGAATATGTGATGGTTATTTCTTTATCGTCAAATTTTGATGAGGTAAAGGAAAAATGTATTGAAACATTGGGCTGTATTCCTGAGTGGTTGCAACTTCGGAAAGCCGATTTAAAGCTTCCTCCATATCCATCTTTTGATATGTTTATTGCTCCTTCTCGTGAAGAAGGGTTTCATTTGGCTGTGGTGGAAGCTGCTTATTGCGGGTTGAGAATAGTTGCCAGCGATATTGACGTACACAAAGAACTTAATGTTTCTGGGAAAGTTCTATTCGCTTCTGGCGATTCATCGTCATTGGCTCAAGCAATCGAAGCTTCATTTTCCAAAAATATCGATTTCGATCAACAAAGACAAACGCTCCTGGAGACATACTCCATTTCAAGATGGCGCGAAACATTGATTTCTTTTTATATGGAGAAATAAACCATGAAGAATGTCATCGTGATCGGAAACTTTAACTATTCAGGCGGGCCTTATGACGGCTCAGCAACAAAAACAAGAAACATCTATTCTTATTTGCAAACAAATTTACCAAAAGACAAATATTATGTAACATTTTTTAATTACGAAAATTGGTCGAAGCACGTTTTGCGTTTCCTTTTCGGCTTTCGTAAAGCGATTAAGAAAAACGAAATCTTTGTTGTTATTCCGTATAGTTTTAAATTCTTTTATTATTCTATGAAACGTTTGTTAAAAAATAAGCGAAAAAAGGGCATTCGCGTTTTTTATCCAGTAACCGGAAGTTGGATGCTCGACTGCGTAATGAATAGCAAGTCTACTGTAGAACTGATGAACTCGATGGATGGTTTTTTGTGCGAAACGCATGGTCTTTGCGAGAAAATGGGGGCGTGCGGCTGCAAAAACATTTTTTATTCCCCTGTCTTTTCTTTAAGAACGCCCTTATCAAAAGAAATGGTTAATAACGACATCTCCAGGCTGTCATCAACCGACGAAACTAAGATTTGCACCTTTTCAAGGGTTTGTAAGAATAAGGGCATTTCTTTAGCTTGCCAAGCCGTTTTGTCGATAAATTCAAAGAGATCGGCAATCAAGAAAATCTCTTTAGACATTTTTGGCAAGCTAGATCCAGAATATAAGGCTGAACTTGATTCTTTTGTTTCTCAATCGGATGGAAGCATTAGATATCTTGGAATTATTGATGACAGCAAAGTAGTAACTACATTATCAAAGTATAATTTTTGTGTTTTTGCTTCTTATTTTAAGTGGGAGTGTTTTCCTGCTTCAGTTCTCGAAAGTTTCATGGCGGGGACGCCGGTGATCGCCTCTTCTTGGCTCTATAATCCTGAGATAGTAACAGATGGTTCTACTGGCTTAATTTTTCAATCGGAAGATGAAAAAGATCTTGAACAGAAGATAGAGTGGGCTATTGATAACAAAGAACGTATGTTAGAAATGAGACAAAAATGTGTTATTGAAGCCATCCGTTTTGCACCTGAAAAAAGTTTGGAACCGTTAAGGGCTTTGATTGTTTCTGGCGACAAAGTTGGCCAATAGTGTACTATTTTGATATACAGGTTTATGGAACAAAAAAAGCAAGTCTTGATTGTTGGCCCAACGGATCTAAATGGACGCGCTGTCGGCGGTATTGGTTCACTTCTTTCCGCCATTTTCGATAATCAAGAAATGTTTTTTAAGTTTGGATATGAAGTTTCTCCTTTTAATACATGCCTGGTAAAGAGAGATTCGAACGGTGCGGGAAAGTTCAATTTTAAGAATGTTATCAATTTCCTGAAACTTCGACAAAAATTGAAGAAAACATGCAAAAATAACAATTTTTGTGTTGTGGATATCCATTCTTCTGTTGGCAATGGTCTGCTAAAGGATTTATTGCTTGCGAAACGAATTAGAAAAATTGTTCCAAAAATCGTATTTCACATTCATTCTTCTGATCCGGGCGTCATTTTCCCGCATAATTCTTTTTTACGAAAATTCGTTCTTAAAACGATTCGCAATTGTTGCGATGCGATCGTTCTTCTTTCATCGTCTATTAAAAGCGAATTGGTGTCTAATGGCATTGATTCAGATAAGTGTTTCGTGATTCCAAATTTTGTTAGTATCAGCGTCTCAAAAGATCAAATTCTAAAGAAGATTGAAGTTAGGCAGGCTTCCAATTCCCTTAACCTTATATATCTTGGGGCAATTTATAAGGAAAAGGGGGTCTTTGATCTGCTTACCTCATTAGAAAAAATATCTATTCCTTACAAAATGAGGATATGTGGTTCGCCAGTTTCAGAAAAAGACAAAAAGACCCTTGTCTCCTTTTGCGAAAAAAACAAAAATATCGAATTTCTTGGCTTTGTTTCCGGCACAAAAAAATACGATGTTTTACTGGATTCCGATGTGATGATTTTGCCTTCATATAGTGAAGGCTTGCCAATGTCTTTGATCGAAGGAATTACCTGCGGGTGTTATCTGCTTACGACAAATGTTGGTGGCATTCCTGAATTTTTCAGCGATGCCGGTATTATCGTCAACCCAGGCGATTGTTCGACAATATCAAATTCTATTTTATCCATATATAAGAACAAGGAAAAATTGGGTAAATTTCAAATGAGAAATTACGAATTATCATCGAGATTTTCAAAAGAAGAATTCATCTCTTCATTGTGTTCCGTTTTTTCAAAATAGCATCCGCTTCGCGGTGTAGAGGAGGGGATGGGCTTTTAGGTGAAGGGGACTCGCCCCCGCTCAGCGATAAAAAGAGAAGAGAGAGTCTTCGTTCCTTTAATGAAGCTAGACATAAGCATAAGAAGAGAATGCGGGTCGTTCTCTTTATTTATTAGGCAAGGCTTATATATCCTCTTTCTCTCTAGCGGGATGGCCACGACGATCTAAAAGGATTACGGCAGGACTTGTCGATGGCCTGGAGCGGTGGTAGCGGTGGGGATAAGTGAGGGACCACCAGGCCATCGACAATAATGGACGTTATATATAAATTGCGAAAAAACGGGTCATTGCCTGTGACGTTACAAGATGTTTAATCTAGCATTTTTCTTAAATTATCATAAAATAGAGAAAGCAAAAATATGAAAGAGATTTACCCAAATCTTTTTGTAGGCGATCAAAAGGATTACGATTCTAATCCTGCGATGTTTAACGATTGGCATGTAATTCATGCTTGTAAAGATCCTTATCATAGAATAGCCGTTGGATATACAAGCAAAGGAGCCCCGAAGGATGCTACTTATTATTTTGTTTATAACAAAAAAGGCGAACTTTGTTTAAACATCATAGACGTTTCTTCACCTGATTTTTTCTCAGACAAAATGATCAATGAAGCGGTTTCCTTTGCTATTGAAGGTCTGGAAAAAGGCAAAAGAGTATTGGTTCATTGCAACAAAGGGGAATCTAGGTCGCCTGTAATAGCTCTCCTAATTTTAAAAAGCATAGGTTTTTTCGCAGGCAAATCATTTTCTGAAGCCGAATCGTGGATTGCATCTGTTTATCCTAATTACAACCCCGGCGTTGGAATTAGAGAATATGCAATGCGAAAATGGAGGTAACAAATGGATTTATTCGCTGCTGAGGAAGCTAAAAATATTAGTTTCTTAACGTTTGATTCAAATTTCATCATTTCCGATAAGTCTCAAATCATTTTTGCTGCAAATGGACTTTGCAAAACAACGGTTTGTGAAGCGATCAGAGCCGCTCACGCCAACGATATTGCTTATTTTAGTTATGAAAATGACAATGACGTAGTTTTTAAAGGCAAATATAACAAATGCACAATCGGATGCGATTCTGTCTCACTGAAAAAGAGCGAGGAAACCATATCTGGGCTGGAGGAAAAACTCGATTGCAGGAAAGCGATAGGCGCAGTTTTTGGGATTTCGAAACAAAAAGACTCAGTATTAATTGATATCCCGCTTATTAAGGATCTATATGAAAAGAGCGAACCGATTAAGTCAGTAGTCAAGCTTACAAAAGAGCAGCGCGATGGTTTGAAACCAATTTTAGAATCAAACAACGGTATTACGTTGCTAATAAAGCATTTATCAAGCTTTCGTTCGCTGGCTTCGTTAGAATCAGAATTGAATGCTTTAAAAGATGCCTACATTGTCCCTATTCAAATAGCACTCGGTGACGTTGAACAACACAAAGCGGACATTGCCGAAAGGGGTTGTCCACTATGCGGAGACAAACGTTCTGATGTTTACGATAGGATTTTGGCGAAAATTGGCGATGTTGCAAAAGAGAAAGACTGCCTTTTCTTTCAATTTAGTGGTTTCACAGGAATTCCCAACGAAACGAAGGAATCTACTATTAATTTAGCCTTGAAGGCTATAAAAAGTTTGTCTAATGAACAAGCCGTCTCTTTATTATTCACGAACGGCGTTGAGTCAACTGAAAACGAAATCATTAAAAATATAGCAGATTTGACAGATGAACAGACCAATTTGGCTAATCTCAAAAAACAGCGAGATGATTTTTATTCATCCGTAAGTTCAAATCAAGAATATGTTCAGTCAAATTTGAAGAGATTTTATCCTGGGTCAAACATAGAATACGATGATAAAGAAAAGTCGGTAGCCATCGAATTGCCAATTAAACAAACATCTTATAGTAGCGGCGAATTTCACGACATTTATTCAACTGTCAAATTTCTTTCGTTTGAGGGCAGCCAAAAACACATTTTAATTGTTGATGATCCTCTCAGTAGTCTTGACTTGGCGAACCAGTACAAAATGGTTTTCCGTTTTGTGAGGTTGGCAAGTCAAGATGGGAAAAGCGTTGTAATTTTTACCCATAATTTAGATTTAATTAACATGGCAAACGAACAATGCCCTAAGATATTCGAATATAAATACGTTGACGTCTTAAAATGCGATCCATCGACAAACAACAGAGTTCTTTCTCTCTTCCCGATTGAAACTCCAGATGGTTTGAAACCAGTTATATCATTGGACAAAATAAGGGGGAAAAACGCTTCGTACGATCCATATTTGGAGTGTTTAATGAAGCGCAGCGAAAAAACGTTTAAAGATATTTCCAACAAATTATTTCATTACGACGGAAAATTTGAAGATACTTTTACAGGCGAAAAAGCCCCCGATGGCAGTAATCCTTCTTATAGCGTTTCAAATGATTATTTGGTTTCCCTTATTGATTCATTTTCAGAGCTGCGGGCTGTGTCGTTTTTCGAATCTGTTGAGACTAAAATAATGTATATTTGCGCATTGCGTGTTTGGGTTGAAAAACAATTCTGGAATTTTGCTGATGCCATGCCTAAAGAAAAAGGCGACAATTTGAAGAAAAAATTGGCTGACAAAGGAATGCTTCAAAAAAAGATTGAACTTTTGTATAGTGAAGAGTTTAAAAGCGATTTTATGTTGAGATTTCCGAAGTGCCATCGGGAGAATCTGATGTCTGAAAAAACTCTACTTAATGAAACAATGCATTGTGAAAACCAAATTCATCCGTTCCATTATGCTATGTGTATTTCGGTTTCCGACTTGAATTCCGAAATCAGTGAGGTTAAATCATTTTTTTCCAAATGACGCGCCACTTTAGTAACCAACTTTTGTTTAACCGAAAATAAGGTAATAATGTCGTCGTTATCTGAAGAAGATTGATAAAAACGCTTAAGTAAAGCTTCGTGTTTCTCTTCAAGAACCATTGTCGATCTTTTTTTCGAATATACCAATTAGCATAACTGGAATTATTCATATTATTTCTAGGAGATCTTGACTGGCCTTCTATTAGCATGAACCTATATTTCTTACTTCCTGATTTGTTGTTTAAGCCCCATCCGTTCATCGCAGAGTCCTGACTGCCTAAAAAATTCGGCAAGACCGTTGCGGTGGGGGGCAGGTGCGGGCTGCCAGTCAAACGAGAAAAGAACCCAGCAAGATGTTTTTTTGCTAAATTGGATTTTTCGCCTGTTTCAAACATTACATGAACGATTGATTTAATTTAGCTAAACAAAGCGCCATATTTTCCGGTAAGTAAAAGGGTGCTATCATTTAAAAATGGAATTATTGGATAGATCTTGCAAACTTAAGAAGATTTCTTTGCGCGGTTTATATGGTTTTTTAAATTATGATATCGATTTTGAAAATGATAAAAACTTATCTGTGCTTATTGGGAAAAATGGATTTGGTAAATCATCGATTTTAAAATTGATCAATGGCTTAACAGACAAAAATTCTCCTTTTAGAGAGATGGTTTTTAAAAAACCAATTTTTTCAAAACTGAAGGCGGACTTTTTAATCGATGGAAACGATGAACGAGTAGTTGAAATTAGCAACGTCTCAAGCAGTCGTTCGACTTTGAGATATCAATTTGCGATGTCTTCATTAAACAAGCCTGACGCAGAAGAAACAAAAGTTCCATTGCTTATCCAAAATATCCTTTCCAAAAAGGGCGAAAAGGAACTATTCATGGAATACCCAGAATTTGTTAAATCTTTTCTCCTTGCATCTTCAAGATTGAAAAGTGACTCAGAACTGCAATTTATATCTTCAATTTTCCAAAATGTAATAAAAGAATCGGGATTATCTCAAGAAAAGAAGAACCAATTCTTAAAAGAATTCAAAACCTCATCTGGTGCGAATGAGGTTATTGATGACTTTTTATCAATCGGCGAAGACAACTTCAGGACGTTTTCTTCGTCATTGCGCAGGTTGGCTTGCGGGGTTCCATCAAATTTGTATTCTAAGAGCGATCGCCTTTGCGATTTGGCGGCGTTCTTTGTAGCAAATGATCTTTTTACTGATTTTAACTCATCCACAAGTTCGGATTTTATGAAAACATATTCAACAAAAGAGGCTTTGACCTGTGTTTCAAAGATTAAACGAATTGTTTTGCAACACGATGAACGTTTCCAAAAAGCGCTTCACAACTATTTTTTAATCAAAAAGGCGCCAACAGGTGCTCACTTCATTAACGATAACTCAGGGGTTGGAAACAGAAAAGGCTCTCGATTTCTTTCAAATTATTATGGTAGTTTGTCCTCTTTGCGTAGATTTTCTAAAGAAATCACCAAATGTGCTTCCTTCATAAAAAACATTGAACTTTTGAAACTTATTTTTAACGATGTTTTTTCAGATTCTTTTGCAAAATACCGTCTTGGCGTTTCACCAACAGATGGTTTTTATTTAACTGTGGATCAAAAAACAAGATTGTCGCTTGATATCCTACCTTCTGGTGAGCTCAATTGTTTGTTTGTTTTTTACTATCTTCTTTTTCACGGCAACGAAAAAGGAATTTTCTTATTAGACGAGCCGGAAATATCGTTACATATTGAATGGCAAGAAAAAATAATTGAACAAATAATGGAAATTCAAAATAAAAATGGCGGTTGGCCTCAAGTTATAATCGCCACCCACAGCCCTTTTATCTTGCATGATAATTTTGATTTGCTTGCCAAAGTCACTTATGTTAACAATGACTGATTTATGAACAGTGTATTGCCTTTTTATTCCTCGTCACCTAACGATAGAACCTTCCTGGCTGAATCAATGGATGATTGCGACTTTTATAGTTGCATTTCAAAAGTTTCAACAAGCCGCAACAAAGTTCATTTTTCGTCGCCTGGTTCAAATTCAGCAGCGCCATTTTTAAACAATCCAATTTCAAATAACAAAGACTGGGTTTTAAAGGAACTTGACCTTGCGATTGGCGCTGGGTATACGAACGTTTATGCCATAGTTGACAAGGATTTGATTGTTGGCCGTACTTATAACCACCCGGCATTCGTTATTGTTACGGATGCGTGTGACCTCGAATCAACGATATTGCTTTATCGTTTCGATTTTTTGATTGATATAGAGAACAGCTTTATTGCTGATCAAATTTCATTCGATGATTTGAAAGTTCTGAATAATGTTGCCCTCAGTAACGCATACAAACTCGGGTTCGTAAAAGAAAGCGAATCTGCTATTTGCTGCCCGAGTATTTCGGACAAAGAAATTCGATCATTCTTTTCAAGTTGCAGGAATGACGATAACTGCCATATGTATTTTCTTGATGCAAAAGGGCGCTTCTCACTTTTTGAATTTTCTTTGTTTTCAGCAAATGTTTCGACGATTTCTCCAAATGATCAAAAGATAATTTCGCGCGAAATATCATTTTTCTGCGATTCCATTATTACCAATTATTCAGATACCATTGTTGACGGATGTGTTCAAAATGTTGTTGAAAAGTGGGACGATGATTCAATTTCTCAGTTGGCCGATGAATGCCAAAAGCAAAGCACAAATATAAGTGTAAGGAAATCTTTTTTCTCCAAGGTTAACGGCCACGATTTTTCCCATTTCTTGCGATGCTCTAACCAAATTATGGAAAAACAATTTGGGAAAAACGGTTTAGAGGCTGTTTTGAGAAAAAAAGCCGCAAATTACGATCCTTCCTTTTCGTGGCTCTCAGGATCTTGTATATTAACAAATATCGTTGCAGCCACAAGATAACTATCGTGAGTGTTTTGGAACTACTTTATTGTTTTGCAGCAAGGTGTGTTTATTGATGAAACATCAAAATACGGGCGCCTCTTGCAACGAGTCTTTTCTAAGCAACCATTACCAATATTCAGATATATTGTAGGCGTGTTTTTAAAATAACGTTTCTTGAGTCGCTTCAGAGAAATCAAAATAATGTCCATTCATTTTATTGATTTTAATATCACTGAAAATCGATGGATATTGATAAATCGATGATATGAAAACTTGGTTTTTTTCAAATTTGCTATTCACAACCGAAAGCATTTTTGTGATTGATTCTTTTTTTACTTCTCTTCCTTGCGGAGAGTCGATCAACAAAGGCAACACGAGGCCATACTTTTCCTCCACCAATTTGGTTAAAGCGGCCTTGAATGAAAAAGACAACATATGCAATATAGCGCCAGAAAATTGGCTCTTGTTATATCCGAACAATGGATCGTTTTTGTTGACGTAAGCGTCAACTCCGACATCTTTTGCGTATTCGAGCACAAGCGACGATAGTCTTTCTTTGTACTTGTCTGATTCTGGATTTGGCTTCTTAATCTCTTCAGAAATTTTTGTTTTCTCTTTTTCTAGCGCACGTATTGTTTTAGAAAGTTCTTCGTGATTAAATTGCACGTTCGTCACCAAATGATCAAAAGAACTCAGCGCATCATCTGGAGTAAGTATTGAAATTTGGCTATCAATAATAGCGTTTAAAGCAGCTTCCTTTTTCTTTAATTCGTTTCTTTTTGAAAGAAGCAACTCAAGTCTAGTTCTAAGCAGTCCATTATTTGCGTCGGCTAAATATAGATCATGACTACCAATCGCCCTCACGGTGCCATCATCATTCTTTAACAAAAGATTCATTTCATCGATATATTCTAGGAAGCGTTTGTTGTCATTAATCGTAGATTGAATTTGTCTTATTTCGTCGTCCGTTTGTCCTATTTCAATTTTTGCTTGCGTCAATTCGATGGTTTCTTTTTTCAATTGATCATTGCTGGGAACCGAAAATGGATCTATTTCAATTTTGACTTTGTCTTTGTATTGGATAACATTGTCTACAGCTTTAAACTTCGCCAGCCTCGCATCAATTAATTGCTTCTTAGCTACATCATCATATTTGTTAAAATTCGACAAGCCTCGCAGAAAATCATTCAAATCAAACGATATTGATGATGATACTTTTCCTTTGTTTAACATTTCCCATCCAAGTTCCTGGTCAAAATAGAAGCAACCCAGGATGTTATTTAAAACATCTATATTTTCTATTCCGAATATTAATGAAATGATTTTTTGGCGGTCTGTTGGCAACATGTATAAATCTTCGTTGATGCTAATTTCGTCGCCGTGTCTATTAATCACATATTCGCTTTTAAGATTTTTAATTTTGATTTGTGTGTACAGTGGTGGGAACGGAACTTTTCTTGTGCCTGAACAATCGAACCCCATAGCGTAAAGCATTATCCTCATTAAGGTGGTTTTCCCGGTCGAATTGTTTGGACTGTAGAATTCGTTTCTTGAATTAGAAAAAACCAATTCTTTTTCTTCAAACGAATCGCCCTTTTCCTTTTTGATTGAAAAACTATTAATTATCATAATAAATTTGCCGCTTTCTCAATTCTTTTAAAGGAACTAGTTTTTTTCAAAGTAACTAGCAGGAACATTTTGATAATTCCCTCTTGTAGATCTTGGTCTTCAATAACTTGAAAATCTTTTTTGTATGTATCCCAGCTTTTGATTATGTAATTTATTATCTCATCGTCGTTTGTTGTTGCATTCGTCTCTTTGAGCGGCCTTGTTATTAACTTGTAATTATATGTAAATCTGTTTATTGCCTTATCGTAATTATCGACAATGTCGTCGTAATCGTGTTTACAAACTTTTTTGAATAGTTCCTCATACGATGGCCTATCGATTTCCGTGAGCATTATTGGATATAGCAAATCACATTTTTCTTGTTTGAATTCTTTGCCGGCACAATTAACGATAAAAAGGGTGTTCCATGACTCCAATATTTCTCCACTATGTGACTCTCTTACATCGCACTTTTTTAAAAAGTTTTCTAACTTATTTTGGAGAATAGTATACGACCCAAGTTCGTTTCCAAAGAAAGGGATGGTTTTTTACTCTAAAAACAGTCTTTGGAAAATCTTTGTGATCCGCAAATCCTCTAATTAGTTTTTGCGATTCATCACTTAGTATGTTGAACTCGGTGTCTGTTCCTAAAGTGAATGATTTATCACCGATATTAAGCGGGTCGCTTAGGTTTGAAACATAGATCAATTCGTATTGTTTGTCATCGTATTTTGAAAGGGAAACAATGGAACGTTGAAGTTGCTCTTTCCAATGCGATTGGTCGTGCATTTGTTGGACGCTCTTAGCCTGAGCAAGATATGTTTTTTCGTCTGTGAAAATTTCGATATCTTGCTTCTTGCCTTCAACTTTTATGGATGTTGCTTCGCGGATATTATCAAGGAAAAGGCATATAGCCGCGCCGACTTGAAATTCCCATCCGCACAAAGAGGCTGAAGCGTCATTATCGCCTGCCGATTTATAAGGAGTTGCCATTTGGACATTATGATAACACTTTTATTATTGCCAAAAATCTAATTTAAATTTATGAGTTTATTTTTATAATGTGTGGTATATTTTCTTTAGGAACGCGATTCCGAATCGTGCCCTTAAAGCTTCTGATTCATTTGCCATCATGGATAGTGATGTCACCTGAAGAATTAAGGTTTAAGCGCAGCGCATTAGCATAAGCGGTCCAAACAATCTCTTTTGTGTATGGAATCGTGTTCCTAGAAAAGGAAGTGTTTTTCATGACACAAGAAGATCTTACGGAGATTGAGGGAACGATTGGCTATCGCTTTAAGAATCAATATTTGCTGCAACAAGCCTTTGTCAGAAGCTCATACGCTTACGAGAACGGAGGAGAGGATAACGAAAAGCTGGAGTTCCTTGGGGACGCCGTCGTCGAGTACGTCGTTACCAAAGAAATGGCGAAATACTGTGGCAAGGTTAACAAAGACCACAAATACGAAAGCCGATTAGAGGAAGGGGAATTAACCAGCCTCCGCCAAAAGATGGTTGAAGATGAAACGTTGGCGAAAAGGATTGATGAACTTGGGCTCAACGATTATCTAATCATGGGTCAAGGCGACATTAAGAATCACGCCAACCAAGTAACAAAGGTTAAAGGCTCGCTGTTAGAAGCGATTGTTGGGGCGGTGGCAATCGATTCCGGCTTTGATCAAAAGGCGGAGGAAATTGTCGTAGACAACCTTCTGAATCCGAAGTTCTATTTGGAGAACGGAATCGACGCCAACGATGATTACGTCTCTGAATTGCAGTCGTGGTTTCAGATGAAGGGCTATGGTTTGCCAAAATACGAAATTGAGAGCAACATTTTGGATCCGCACGGATATACCGTTATGTGTTCGCTCGTTATTCCGGAAGTTAACGTGAAGCTATCACAACTTGGCTTTAGCAAAGCAAAGACCACTATGGGCGTGGCGGAAGCCGCCATCGAGTTTCTTGATAAGAATGGCTTGTTATATAACCCTAACGACATCGTCAAAAACCCAAGCAAAGACAACGCAATTTCGCAGTTAAATCAGCTATACCAAAACGGCTACATAAGTGAACCGCTATATGAAGCCGAAGAAGGACGAGATGACGATAACAACATCGTTTGGGATATGAAACTCACAATCAAGGACCCTTCTATTGCGCTTTGTGGAACTTTTCAAAGCAAGAAGGAAGGAAAACGCGAGCTAGCTTATAAGGCCTTGATGGTGGTCCTAAATCATCGTACTTCAGTCAATAATCCGCGTTTGCTGCTGAACTGATTTTCGTCATATGAGACGGGTGGGGCCCCGACAGACCTACGGTCATTCGGGTCCCTTTCTTGTATCAACGGGTGAGAGTCATCGTTTATATTCATCCTCATGGATGGAACCAAGACGCCACACGCAGGAAGAAACAGCTGGATCGAGATACTAAGGCTCTTCTTGATGTTCCTCATCATCGTCTACCATTCCTATGTCCATGGCAGTGGATACTCCCTTAACTCTTTTAGCTATACGGATGTCTTTGGGGGTCATCTATTCATCCTTAGGACGTTTTGCTGTCTTAGTGTTCTTTCTTATCAGCGGGTATTTTTCTTCTTCGGAGACACCGAACATCACCAAGGTCCTCCGTTTAGTGTTAGGGGTTCTGTTCTATATTGCTCTCTGGTCGATCGTCCTCACTCTTACCAAAGAGATCACCTGGGACTATATGACCTTCCGTAACCTCTTCACCAACCACTGGTTCATCAATGTCTATCTCTTCGTAATGGTCCTTAGTCCCTTCTACGTCAAGCTAGCCAATATCCTTACGAGAAAGCAGTGTATCTTCTTATTCCTTGCTATTACGTTCCTTAGTGAGTTCTTGATTCACTTCCTCAAGAACTCCTATTCTGAGCTCCTATATTGTTCCTTGGGATTTCTCGTGGGTTACTACTTAAAGAAGTATGGGCTCCGTATTAACTACAAATGGAGACTTGGGGGCATCCTCTCCTTTATCTTCGCCATCGGGTTCCGTTTCTTATTGCTCGACACCAATGGCGTCTATGACGTGCATTACGACTCCACGATGTTAACGGAGCTATCCTCACCCTTCATGATGATCGCGGGTATGGCCTCACTCCTTGAGTTTGTTTCCTTTAAGCCCTTTGTGTCTCCTCTTCTTAATTCCTTAGCCTCGGGGTCTTTGGGGTCTATCTCATCCATGACTTCTATCCCACCTACCATTTGTTCTGGGAGCGGATGTTCTTTATGCAAGAACACATCCAAATGGGGTATGGGTGGATCTACGGACCGTTCTTAGGAGTGTTCATTCTCTTCTTGGGTCTCTTCTTCGACTACGTCTGTCATTACCTCTTTGAGAAGCCTCTCTTCTATCTCTTAACGAAACCTCTTATGGCCTTACAGACAAAGATAGATGGGATACTCCTCCCGAAAGAAGAAATGACACGGCAATAGGAAAAGAACGGGACCCAACGACTTTCGTCGTTAGTTTCCGTTCTTTTCGTCTTCTAATATTTGTTGGTACCACAACGAGGAGGCACTACATCATTGGAAAAGGAATGTTTCTTCCTGTCTCCAGTTTGTGTATGTGCTTCCTTGCGCACCAAATGCAGTCGGGTATTTCGTCAGGATTTCATATACAAGGGTCACAACAATCGAGGTTACTTTTACCTCTTCTAGCAAATCGCTCTTTTCAAGAATGACAGGGCCATTTCCTACTGTCCTTATACCTTGGAAGATGTTTCCTTTGTTCTTTGGGATGGTCAATCCGTTGGCATAAGAAATGTTTACGAAGCAAGCGCCATAGCCAACTGCCGCCGTTTGATCTTCCGAGCTGCTGTAATTAACGCCCTTAACATCTTTCATTTTGGTTGTGTCGCTGCTTAAAGAAGCGGTAGTTGCTGTACTACCGGAATAACCAGTCAAAGAAATATTGGTGGTATCCTGTCGCATTTTTAAAGTGATGTTGAAATCGTCAAATCCCATCTTGATGTTTTCACCATCTTTTTGCGCCACGTCATTAAGACGGAAGTCGGCAATATGGGGATCGATCTCGTTTAAGGCCGTTGCCTTATTCGTCTCAGGGCTATTGGAGTCATATCCATTATCGAGCTTGCAGTTGCCGACCCGTGGTTCAAATGTCTTTTCACCATATGTGTATTCCAAAGCCTCGTATTTATCCAAAAACGAAGTATAGGCGGTGGAGGCGTCCGAATCGAATTGAGCCTTAATTTTACCCGCTGCGGTTGGGTAACTATCGTTAACTAGTGACCAGATACTCACTAGACTATTGCGTGGCAAATCGGATAAGACATCATATTCTGTGGTGTTGTTGAACGATTCGATCCAAGAAGGATAATTGGCGGTGAACTCAGATTCGGAAGACATGGAAATGGTTTTTCCGCCTACCGCCATGGCGTGGAACTGCTCGTAAGAGTTTTCGTTGCTGAATCCTAAAGCCGACGTGAAATCAAGCGAACCAGTAAAACCCGCTGCTTTGGTTAAATAAGACGAAAGAATGCTGCTCATCTTGCTGCCGTAATTTGGTTCTTCTCCGGCTTGAACGCTCTTATTATTGCCAGCGTAGTGGTATGTGCATTCAATGCGTCCACCAAAATAGGCTGCCGCCACAATGTGGCTGCCGTATCTTTTGATAATGGTTTCTGGGTCGATCGTTCCCGATTCAACACCTTGAATATCGCTTATGAAAGCGGAAGAGAGGGCCTTTTGGAGAATAGCCTTGTCTTCATACTCGTTTATCTCAATGCGGTAGCCTTTGATGTTTTGATTAAAGGAATAGAAAATCTCGTTTGTTTCATTGCTATATTCCAATTTCGCTTGGAATGGTGGAAGACTCGTCAAGTAGCTTCCAGTAAACAGCTGGTAAGCTTTATCGGCTGTATCGGTGCTGACGTGATTGGTTCCAATGTTGATGGATAGATCCCTCATCTTACGCGAAATATAAGAAGTTGCCTCTTGGGTTTTGAGGTCAGTCTTGACGATGGTTAGTTTATTAAAAGCGTCGGTGTCAAAGATGCTTTTATATTGGGATGTTATTTCAGCGTAGTTGTCGGTAATGGCGTTAACTCCCTTGCCAATTCCATTAGAAATTACCGTTTCCTTATAAGAACCGCTTAAAGCGTTTTTGCCTGCTACCATTGCGGATTCTCCGCAGCCAATCAATGCTGTAGCGGATAAAAACGATAAAATTAAGGTAAACAGTTTAATTTTCATGAAGCGCCCCCATTTATGCGATTGAAGTATAACATTGACTAACACGATTTTGTGGTCTTAATCACGGAAACGGCTTAATTTGGCCACCAAATCTTTTATTCGTATCAAATAGAATTATCTAGAAATGGATATAATTGCTTTAATCGAAGCCCTTAAATACGAAGGAGAAGTTTTGCATGGAATTGCTGGCAGACAAACCAATTGTCAAAAAAGAAGATGATGCTTTGGGAAGAACCGATGGAGCAAATCGTCTTGCATCAAAGATTCTTTCTTATTCTTCTTCCGATCCTTTTGTTATTTCAATCACAGGAAAATGGGGCAGCGGTAAAACTTCCTTTGTTAACCTGGTTAAGGAATCGATTTCAGAAAAAACTAAAACAAAAGAATTGGCCGGTAGTTATCTGTATTTGATTAAAATCGTTAGTTTTTCTCCTTGGAACGCTCTTACACAAGAAGCAATAATTAGCCAATTCTTCGAAACCGTGTCATCAACCTTCACCGACGAGAAGTTTGTAAAATACCTAGAAAAGTTTGATATTGGCAAATTCGTCGATTTGGGTTTAGATGTCGCCGCTGGCTGTGGCGTTCCAGCCGCCCCAGTTATCAAAGAGGCATTTCATGGTATTAAAGAACTCTTTAATAGTTACAAGAAAGCCGCTTGTGTATCTGGCCAGGTTTCATTAATCGATAAGAAAAACAAACTAGCTGAAAAAATCTCAAAATTTAAGATTCATTATGTTGTTTTCATTGATGATCTGGACCGTCTCAACAAGGATGAAGTTAAACTTGTGATTCAATTGGTTAAATCGGTTTGCAACATTCCAAATTTTATTTTTGTGATGTCTTTTGATGAAGACGTGGTGGCTGACGCTCTGAAAAATGAGCAAAATTGCGATGGCAAGGAATATCTAGACAAGATAGTTCAACTTCACTACGACTTACCTGATGTCGGGAATAATCAAATAAGAAATATTCTTATTGATAAGATAAACAAGATGTTTGGGCGATATTTGACGGAAGAAGACGTTAAACGCTTCAATTCAGCGCTTTCAAATGGTCTTTTCCGTAAAATCGATACGCTAAGGAAGGCTTACAGATTTTTGAATTTCGTTTCCTTGTCTATTTATGATTTAGTAAAAGAAATCAATATTGTCGACCTAATTTCTATTGAATATATTTCGATGTTCTATGAAGGCTCTATCGGCTGTCTGGATGCATATTCCTATTATTTGTTTGGCGTCTATTCTGGTTATGGAGAGCGTTCTGATGAAAAGCAAACATTTGAAAAAGCCTTGGCTAAAATCGGCGATGATGATCTTCGTTATCTTGTGTATTTTCTATTTCCAAGAGCCTTTCAAGTATCAGGAACGTTTGATAAATCAGAAGCTTTGGCGGGAAAAAAGATTTGCCTACGACAGCAATTCGATTTGTACAGAAGCGGAAGTTTGGGCAACGACCGCATTCCTAGAGATGTTTTCTTTGAGGCAATGAAAGGTGCCAGCGTCGACTCTATAGAGAAATTCGCAAATGGATTACAAAAGAATCAACTAAACTCTTTCTTTGATTACTGCGAGTGCCTTGTTCCAGAATCTAAAAACATTGATGAGTTGGCGGCGGTGACAAATTATCTTCTTAATTCATTTGGCAAAATGCCGCTTGCTGATGCGCCGCTTGGCGAAAGAAACGAAGCCTTTTCCAATTTGTTTTTACATTCAATTTTGATGAAATACCAGAGAGAGGTAGCTTTGCCGTGGCTGCTTGATAAGCTATCAACTGGGACAAATCTTTTATCACTTGGATCGTTTGGATTTGCCATGTCGAAAGAAAGTAGCGACTATTCGATGTTTTTAAATAGTGAATATACTCAAGAAGACAAAGACTCCTTGTCAAAAGCGGCTGCATTATCGTGTCTTAATATCTTGAAGAGCAAGTCTTATACATGGCGAGCCGGCAATGGCATTTGGCTTTCGGGGAAGTATTACCCAGAAGAAACGAAAAAGGCTTTGTCGGATTTTGACGATGATAGCTTACTTACTCTCTTGGCTGGAACCATGTATAAAGGGTGGGTCTCATCTGGAGAAGGAACCAGGACAACTTATACATATCCACTTTCTGACATTAACTCATTTTTCCCTATGCCACGAACTATTGAAGCGGCTAAGCGTTATTTGAAGAATAATACCATTTCCAAAGAAAACGTTGTGTTCGTTAGAAATCTAATAGCTTTTCTCATTCAGCCAACATCACGTTCTGCAGCAGATTCCTGCACCATTTCATATATCGCAGAGAACGGAGAAAAGGCTGGCCTGATTAACGGGGATGTATGGCTGCTTTTAGATTCCGAACTGGAACAGTGGACAACGGGAGAACATTAATCTTCCGTTTTGGTCGATACGATTCATACTGCACAGGCCCATTCGTTAAGATAGCTATATTATTAACAGTCTAGGCCCAAGACAATTCAAAAGATTTTTTTGGTAAAAAACGTGATAATTATTACGAAAGATTGCTATTTTGTCTTTGAATAGCCTGCCAATTTTAATAAACAATCTTCAAATTTCACTTGTTGTCTTCTAAGGTTGAAGTCAACTTATCATTTTTTTATACAAATGTTATGGATTTGTTGTAGTATATAGATGCAAATATGGCGATGTAGGCACCCCCTGCATTAGTCTCCAAAACCACCGAAGTTCCTCGGAACTTAGCGCAGAGCGGCGCAGCTCAGGTGGCCACGGTATCTTCACCCACGGACTTGAGCTAGTCCCCGATGGGATGAAATTCCAGACCTCCTTTAATGGGGGTCTTTTGTTTATATTTTACGTTTAATTTTTACACGGATAGCCTGTAATGAATTTGTACTTATGTTCGGTATTTGTTTCATCTTGGATTATTACTTTGTAAGAAATGTCTTCACAATAAATTTCATATCTTGTTTTTCCTAAATCCGCAGGATTTGATGAAGTGTTTTTTACTTTTGTTATTTGAAGAAATCCAGGATTACTTTGAAAGCACGATAAAACCGCAAAAACTAATGTGCACTTCTCTAAGCGATAATTGTCTATTGTTTTGTTATGCCTTCCATTTTTTCTTTTGGAAGTGACAACGTGTTCAAAACATTCCGAACAATTGTAGGCGTCCTTTTTTAGATTAAATTCAATTGGATACCCATTTATTAGATAGGTCATGTTTGCATAATAATCAAAAGAACACGAGACGCGCTTAACCCATGTTTGTTGGCTTTCTTGTGTTGGCTTCGTTATTCTGTTTGAAGTAGAATTTCGTTTTTTACAATTTTCTTTATTATTGCAAGGCATCTATTTCCCCTTTTGCCATACCATTACATTGTATTTGCTGGCTGATAATCTTGTTTTATCGGAAAGAGTTTCCAAATTCAAAGATGTTTTCATGTCGTTTATTACTCTCAATTTATTTTCACTGGTTCTTAAACCAAGTTTTTCATATGAACAAGCGCCAATAAATAAATCGATGATTTGGATCAGTTGCACGTGGTGAGACTTAACTATTTGGCCATCCCAAGAGATTGGATATTCTTTTTTGAGTCTTTTTAAGAGTTTCTCTAAGTTTTCTTCGCTATGCGTGTTTCTTTCGTCTATATAAACTTTGGCATTTTCAGGTAATGTCGCACCGATGTTAATTATTTTTCCTATCAGCAATTCATACATTCTTTCATAGAAGTCTATATAAGGAAGTGCAAAAGCAAACTTTCTTTCGTCTTTGTTGGTCGCCACAACGATCCTTGCACGAAGTCCCTGGAGTTTTGCCGCATATTTTATTAATTCGCTAATGAGTGGATAGTTCTTTTCGTTTATTTTCGACCATTTAATTTCATAATCGGCGTGATAGCCGTGTTTTTCTTTTAGAGAGATTATTTCGTTCTCTATCAAGGTAACGTCGTCAGTTTCACAATAAATTGTGCCCAAAATAAAAAAATCGACTCCATCGCGTTTTATAGGGTGGCTTTCATCACAATAAAACGCAGGATTTTTCATATATTAATATTATAGTGGACATTTAATATAGTCGCCACTTTCTTTAGCTAATATTTTAGAAGCTTTATTAGTTATTTATTTTTTAAAGGAGTCAAGTGGTTATCTAACGCTAGACCCCGTTTTCCTTTACTATTGGCTGTTTTTGCGGTTTTAATCAATCGCCGTGATGTAATTAGCCCTCGTTCCCCAAACAGCGTCAGCCTTATAGTCATCCACCAAAGAAGAAGGAACCTTGATGTTGATATCGGCGTTCAGTAACGCTAAGGAATCCTTGGCGATCTTGGTGATCTCCGTCGTCGTCTTCGTTAAGATCAAGGTCTTTAAGGATACGAGCTTCGCAATGGTAGTGATGTTGGTGCAAGTAGCAGGAACACTGACGGATGGGATGTTCTCCATGCCATTAAGGAACGAAAGATTAACATAGGCCACCGTGCTTGATAACACCAAAGGATTGGTTTCTGTCCAAGTCGAAGAGCCTCGCGGAGCCATAATGGCAATCGTGCCCTTCAAGGTGGCGTTATGGTAATAGAGAACCCCATCCTTATCGACACTAAAGAGAGTGTTGTCGTTTGTAACCCCAAAGGAAGTGACTCCCTTCAGGTGATAAGCCCCCATGTTATAGCCCGTATAAGTGGTGTAGCTCGCGGGATAGATGATCTTCGTGATCGTGGTGTTCTCCATCGCAAAGGCACTGGGGGCGATCCTGGTAGCGGTGCTGGGCAATGTCACTTCACCCGTTAAGGTGCTAGCTAAGCCAAAGAGAGTCTTCGATGTGGCGTCCACTAAGAAACCATTCTCGTATTGTATGACCCCATTAGAGGCCGGTTTAACCACCGTGTTATAACTGACCGAACCGGTGCTTAACCTCGTCAGGTTCTTGCCTAAGGTCAAGCTTGTTAAAGTATCGCCTGCCGTGACCTCAAACTCCGTGACGGGCCAACTAGACGCTGGAGCAGGCAATCCCTCAACGACATCGGGGATCGTATAGGACGTGAGCTTCGAGTATCCATTAACGGAATTGATGGAGACCGAACCTCCATCAAGGAGATTGACGGAACCGAAGTTCTCAAGGCTGTAATAACTAGAAATCTCGTAGGTGAAGGGAAGCGATTGTCCCTGGTAGGTCACGGTGGCGGTGATATCTTTTCCAATCGTGGTCTTCGTGGTGTCGAATCCTGTCACCATACTGGAAGTGACTTTCGCGATTTCTTCGTCTTTCTGGTTCGTGATGACGAAACGGTTATCATCGAACTTCGAGCCAAAGTCAAAGGACGCATTCTCGGAGAAAGCGGTGGTGACTTTGTAGGTGTCCTTCTCACTAGTGGACTGAGTGGCCCCTCCACAAGAGGCTAGGAGTGGCATTAACATCAAACCTAAAACCAAGGATTTTCTTTTCATGGTGTTCTTATCTTCCTTATTCTTTATGTTATTCCTTATTCTCAAGGCAAGAAACTGACTACTTCTCTCTTTTTGGTAACGGATAAGCCCAAAAATCATCGTCTTTTTCCCTTAAGTAGAATGTCAGATAATGATATTGTACTATGACAATAAAAAAGAGGCACCAAGGCAATGGGAACTTGCTTGATGCCTCTTTTGTTATTTGCCTTTGACGAGGCGCTTGAAGGCTTCGAGGTTCGACAGGGTCACGAGATCATATTTAGATATCGTGGAGTCCGAAAGAGCCTCCGCGCCTTTATAGATGTTCTCCATGGTGTTCTTAAGCATCGTGTCTACTTTCTCGTAGGTCCAATGTTCTTTGGCTTTATTCTGCATCATCTCAAAGCCCGAGACCGTGACGCCGCCGGCGTTACTGGCTTTGCCAGGGCCATAGCCAACGTGGTTCTTAATGAAGAACTGGGCGGCTTCAGCGGTTGTGGCCATATTCGCGCCTTCGCAGACGGCGATGACGTGATGGCCTAATAACTCTTTGGCTTCTTCGATGCCAATCTCAAATTGGGTGGCACAGGGTAATGCAATATCCGCTTCTAGATTCCAAACGGCTTTTGAAGCGATTTCCTTCGCGTTAGGATGGCCTTCGAGGTATTCGTGCAATCTTCCTCGTCTGCCTTCTTTAATGGCCTTCACGGCCTTTAGATCGATACCCGAAGGATCATAGACGGCGGATGTGCTGTCGGACATGGCAATCACGAGACCACCAAGCTGTTGGACTTTCTCGCACGCGTAGATGGCGACGTTGCCAGAACCAGAGATAATGACCTTCTTGCCTTTGATGTCGGTCTTGAATAAATCATGCAGCATGGCTTCAAGGTAATAAGTAAGGCCATAACCGGTTGCTTCGGGACGTAAGATTGAGCCACCCATGCTTAAGGGTTTCCCTGTCAAAGCCCCATCATCCTTGCCCGATTTCTTTTTGTATTCGTCGTACATATAGGTGATTTCCCGACCTCCGACTCCAATATCACCAGCCGGGACATCCGTCTCAATTCCAATGTAGGGATAGAGTTGATCCATGAAAGCTCGGCAGAAACGTTCCACTTCGCCTTCGGATTTGCCTTTGGGGTCAAAGTCCGAGCCACCCTTTCCGCCACCCATCGGGAGACCTGTTAAGGCATTCTTGAAGGTTTGCTCAAAGGCTAGCATCTGCAAGATCGAAAGATTGACGGACGGATGGAAACGAAGGCCGCCTTTATACGGTCCAAGAATATTGCAGTATTGGACCCGATAGCCTTTATTGATTCTTTCTTTGCCCGCGTCATCCGTCCAATGGACATCGAAAGAGATAATCTTGTTGGGCTTTAAGAGCCTCTTAAAGGCTGGGATATCCTCGGGATGTTTGGTTAGATAAGGCGTTAAGGAATTACCAACCTCCATCACGGCGGCGGTGTACTCAGGCTCATTTTGGTGTTCTTTGGCGAACTCTTCTAAGAAAGAAAGCATAGGTGTTGTACCTCTAGCGGATATTCTTCGTTATTTCTAGAAACATTCAATGCTTTTCTTTGCATTTTGCCGATTTTCTTGTTCTTTAATTGAGTTTTCCTTGCTCCCCATTATGATTGTAGATAAGGAGATTTTCGTCTTATGGATAACACGAAAGTCGTGAAGATACTGGAACTACTCGAAAAAGATTCATCCCTCACGGATGAAGAAATCGGAAGCCTCATTGGCGAAAAGGCCGCGGATGTCACCGCGGAAGTGAAGCGTCTTACCAAAGAAGGCTTCATCTGCGGTTACCAAGCCGTCATCGATTGGGGCAAGGAGAACGAAGAAAAGGCCGATGCCCTCATCGAAGTCAAAGTGTCCCCTCAAAAAGACAAAGGCTTTGACGCGATCGCGAATGATATCGCGAAGTTCGATGAAGTCAGCGCGGTCTATCTGATGTCCGGCAGTTATGACTTCGCGGTCATGCTAGAGCGCAAGACCATGAAGGAAATATCCAAGTTCGTCTTTGAGAAACTGGCCACCCTTCCGTCCATCAGTGGCACCTCCACTCACTTCATCTTACGGAAATACAAAGATCATAAGATCGTGATGGGCGAAGGAACGAAAGATCGTCGCGTTGAGCGGATTTTATGAAACTGCCGCCGTTTAATAAACGGCTCGAGAGTATTGAGCCCAGTCGGATCAAAATCGACTTTACGAAGCTAAAGGACCCCGAAGTCCTTTCTTTAAGCATCGGCGAGCCGGATTTTGAGACACCCTGGGGCATCAGCCAAGCTGGTATCGAAGCCATCCAACATGGCTACACCTTCTATAGCGACGATGCGGGTCTACCTAGTCTACGCGAAGAAATCTCCTCTTACGTCAAAAGGCATTATGGCCTCCATTACGAGGCTAAAGACGAGGTACTAGTCACAGTAGGTGCTTCGGAGGCTATCGATTTAACCTTCAGGGCCATCCTTAACGAAGGCGACGAAGTCTTGATTCCAATGCCATCCTATATCTCCTATGGACCCTTGGTCACCTTATTAGGCGGCGTGGTTAAACCCGTCGTCATCAAGGAAGACAAGAAGTTCAGACTACAACCAGAAGACCTTGAAAAGGCTATTACCCCTAAAAGTAAGATCCTGGTTCTCAATTATCCCCATAACCCCACAGGTGCCATCTTAGAAAAAGAAGACCTTGAGAGACTCGCTCCTGTCATTAAGAAACATAATCTATATGTCATTAGTGATGAGATCTATGCCGAACTCACTTACGGCAAGAAACATGTTTCTATGGCGTCTTTGCCGGATATGAAAGAAAGAACCATCTACATCAGCGGGTTCTCGAAAGCCTTCGCCATGACTGGTTGGAGACTAGGTTATGTCTGTTCATCTAAAGAAATCATCGCCCATCTAAGAAAAGTCCATCAGTACGCGATGCTAGCCGCCCCGACCATCAGTCAGTTCGCGGCAGTAGAGGCCTTAAAGAACAACGAAGGCGAAACCTATAAGATGCGAGATGCCTATGACGAAAGAAGAAAGTACTTAGTCCAGGCTTTACGCGATATTGGCTTATCCTGTTTCACTCCCGAAGGGGCGTTCTATGTTTTCCCCTCGATCAAGAAGACGGGATTAACCAGTGATCAATTCGTGACTCAACTGTTTGATAAAGAGAAGCTCCTTCTTATTGCGGGCAATGGTTTTGGAGAAGCTGGTGAAGGATATGTCCGTATCTCCTATGCCTATAGCCTCGACAAGCTAAAAGAAGGCATAAGAAGAATCAGCAAGTTCCTAAAGGAAATCTAAGCGCCGATAAGTCAATAATAAGAATGTACATTTTTAGATTTAGTTTTTTGTCTTTGATTCCAAATATTAGAGGGCAATATTGAAGTCTGTGCAGCGTACATACTTTAGAGATGATCCGTTAAATACGGCAGAAATTGTTGTGTTAGAGCGAATTAATAGCGAGTGAAAGTTCGATATTGTTCCAGCATATTCAAAATCAAAGAGCGACTTATTGCATTTGAAAGCATTGGCCCCTAAATATGTGACTGAAGACAGAATCTTTATTGAAGACAGTCCGGAACGCAAAAAAGCGGAATCGGATATTTTCATTAGACCATCAGGCAAAGTGATATTGGAAAATCCTGAACCGCAAAACGAATGACTTTCTAGGGTTTTGACTGATGATGGTACATCGTATGTACGGCCTTTTATCGGTATTGCGAAAAATATTAGAGTACTTTTATTTTTGTTGAAAATGACATGGCCATCCGTTGAATAGTATGGATTGGTATCGTCAATCGCGATTGATGAAAGAGAGTCGCATCCTAAAAAAGTATTATTAGGCGCAATTGACGAAACGCTTGCTGGTATAAAAATAGATTTTAATGACCAACAAATCCTAAATGCGCATTCTTCAATCGTGCATAGCGTGTCTGGCAAAACGATTGTTTCGATTTTTCGGTTACATTCAAACGCCTCTGAACCTAATATTTTTGTGCCATTTTTTATTTTGTATCCATTGCCGGAAGCAGTGGCATAACACGTTATCTTTTTATTGGTTTTGTTGTAGATTGCCCTGCCGTCTGTTTCATATGTTTCGTTTCTTTTATCTATAATTTTCAATTGTAAACAATCGCAATAAAGAAAAGCCGTATCCATATCAATGACCGATGAAGGAATGGTGATTGTCGAAAGCGTTGTAGATGAAAAAGCAGCGAAAGCAATGATTGATACTCCGTTTGGTATTTCATAACTATCGCCTGATCGCTCCGCATAAATATAAAGTTTCTTTTTATCCTGACTAAAAAGAGCCCTTCCATCGGTAGAAAAATACTCATTGTCATTATCCACATAAATAGATTTCAGCATATTGCAAAAGCTAAAGGCTAACCTACCAATGTACTCAACCGATTTTGGGATTGAAACAGTAGTTAAACCACAACCCTGAAAAGCATAATCGCCGATTGTTTTGATTGTTGGTGGAATGGTTACGGAGACAAGATAGTCGATAAAACAACAATCTTCAAGAGCAGTTACTGGTAGTGTTCCGTGGATATTATCGTTATATTGTTCGGGCATTATCAGGCTGTTTTTCCCAACCAGTCAGCGTCATCTTTATTCCATTTGCAATCGACCACCTTATAAGAAGCTGATTTTGAGTCGTACTCAAACCGTGGGCTGAGTTCCTTAATTGGCTCAGGGCTACTGCTGTAACTATATTCACTATAACTAAAAGACCCGCATGACCCAACAAAAGACAAAAGAAATGGAATTAAAAAGTATAAGACTTTTTTCTTGGCCATATTAGCGGTTTGCACAATGTACAAAAAGTGAGCTAAGGGTTGATTTTGCTTTGGACTGGACAGCAAAACCGGAGAAGATCGTTCCATCGTTCCCGATAACCAAAACAACGACTATGACAACACAGCAAAGAATCATGATAATTCCTAACCACGGTATTTTGGCGAATGCTACAATTGCAGCAAGAAATAATACCGCGGCGATAACAATCAGAATAATGTTTATTGTGCTATCCATTTTTACCTCTTTTTTTAATATATCCCCAAACCTACATCCTTAGATAGAAAATCCAGACTTGGATTTCACTATTTGATATTCACCTGTTATTTGTTAATAAAATATGTTGTAAGCTTGTGCTCAACGATTTTGCAAATGCAAAATATTAAAGATGAATATCAATTTTTGCAATGCAACGTTGTTTATTAAATTAGGTGCGCTTGTTTTACGACTGTTTAAGATTAATAATGACTAAATGAAAAAGAAATTATTACGTTTGATGGCGGCGTCTTTGGCTCTTTTCTTTTTGCCGTCTTGCTCTTTTTTTGATTTTCTTACTGGCTCTAGTCCATCGGACGGTGGAGACGACCAGACCAGTTCGCGTTCAAGCGAAGATGATATGGCATCCGTTTTTTCAAGTTGGCCAGATTCGATTACCGAATCAGTCATCTCTGAGTCTGGTGTGACAGAAAACATAGAAGAAGAAAAGGAATTATATGAGAAGGCTATTGATGAGTACATTTATAAAGAAGCGACATCATCAGAAGCAATCATCAATGAGAATATTTCGCTTGAATCTTTTTCGACTGAAACTTTTTACAACGTAACTGATGCTGAAATAGCACAACTAAGTTGCGAAGCCAGTGTTATTGATCCGTACGATTACGAAGAGATTAAAGCAAACATAAAGGAAGGAATGAATATTGTTATTACTGAGTGCATTTATGATTTATCTACAATAAGCATTTCACTTTGTCTTGCATTTGTAACAAGTGGTGCGAGCTTGCAGACGATACCTACCGATTTAACAGAAATGGGTTTAATGATTGGTGGGTCGGCGATAGGCGCTTTCATTGGCGGACTGCTCAGACGCTCACTTAGTGTTAAAGCCGGGAACAACGATAAGACCGTGTTCTATGATACGGTTTCTGGAGCAGCAAAAGGTTTTGTTGTTGGGGCAAAAATAATTGATGCCTTTTTGTTCGTTGAGCACGCCATTGATTTTATTAAACTATGCACATCGGTTTATAAATCCATATCTAACAACCTTAGACATATAACGGTTGGAACAGATGGAAGTTATATTAGTGGCAAGTCATACAATGAAGCTCAAACTGATGGAACTTTTAAGAAATACAAGGTAAACAAATTTGGTGATATAGTCGATGCAAACGGCGTTTACTACAAGTCAATTAAAGATTTCCAAGATTTGCAAAACGCAGATTCGGCTACTTTATATCAAAAATTAATTCATGCTGGTGATTACATGGCATCAAGCGGTGAACCCACTTATAACGTTCAAGATATTGACGGGAAACACTTTATTCAGAAATGGACAGCCGATGCTGATGGAACCTTTACTCTTAAAGGAGCTAAAGAGCAAATTACTGATGATGGTTGGATTTTAAAGCCAGATGCTAATGGAAATTTAAAGAAGTGTTTACTAATTGATCCAACGAGCACAGGGGCCCCAAAAGCCGATTTACATAAACTATTAAACGCGGGTTTGTCGTATGATGATGATTTCATGGTGACGAACGCGACAAGGACGGTTGACGGAATTGAATATTTTAAAGGCGGAGATGCCGATATAGCGTATAAAAAGGGCAATTACATTTTCGATGCTAAAAAATCTACAGTTATCGGTCAATTCTCCGATGATGGCGACCTTCTCGTTGATTGGCAAAACAACCTTAATTACGCGAGATTAAAGGGAACGAAAGAATATAGAAGTGTGGCCGCTAAGCTAATTCAAAATTATCCGGAATCTTGGTCGTATTTTAGTAATGAATTTACAGTTGATCAACTCAAATATGTAAAAAGTACCGGAAGAATGCCTGACGCCTTCCAAATTCACCATATTAAGAGTGTTGCTATGAACCCTGATTATGCTGGTGATATTTCGAAAATGCAGGTGCTTTCTAGAGCTGATCACTTGCGCCTTGGGCATGGCGGGTCTTTTCAGAACCCAGCAAAGGCAACCTCTACTTATTTCGATATAGTAGCTTTGTGTAAAGCGCTTGGAGTTGTGATATGACAATAAAAGAATCCATAGCTCTTTGGGCCACTTTTTCTGATTGCGGCCAGGCGGTAAAGAATGATGCAGCATATCGTGTTTGCAAAACACCATGGGTAGGTAAGATATCGTATTTATTTACGTTTTTCGATCCGTTAGATTTAACCTTATATGATTCTTTAACGAATGGTTTTTTGGAAATTGGGAAAAGAATTATTAATTTTCATTATTTAACGGATTTTTTAGCCGTAACAAACGGGGCCTTACTTTTTAACTCATCTATCGTTTTGGATGGGTTTTCCACAAGTGAAGATTCGTTTGATTTTTCGCAGCCAGTTTCAATAATTCGTGACAATAAAAAACAAATGTTTTCCGTTCCTTCATTCTATATTTACATCGGCGTATGCTTTCTTTCTTCGTCTAGCAACGGGTTTTTCTATTTAAATTCGGAAAATGGGGAGGTTTACCTTTATAAAAATGAGAGCCGCTCGGGAATTATTGTCAAAAAGTGGTCGTCTTTTAGAGAACTGTTAGATTATATCCATGCTATTTTTGATCCGATGTATGACAAAAAAGGTAAAAGCTTGATTTTTGGTAAACAAGGAGAGCCTTTGCCAAATGTTAATTATTTCAAGATATAAAAGGATAAAACAATGAATAAAAAGCTTATTTGTTTGGCATCGTCGTTTCTGGCTTGTATCTTAGCGGCTTGTTCAAGCACCTCAACTGCAAAAGATTTTAGGCTTGTTCCTAATATCAAATTTTACTATTCACAAGACAATGGCAAATCTTATGGCGACTCAAGACGTCAGTTGCTTGTTGGCACTACAGCCTATATGAAAATAATGCTTGCTATCGCCGAGAACATAGACAAGACAATGGTCGTGAACGTCGACATCAAAATCCCGAACATTAAGGGGATCGAAGCCACATACAATCGTGGTCAAAATATCCCTAGCAAAGACGATGCCGTAAACAATTGCGTAATTTACACAGCCAGTATTGTGCCAGCGTTGTCACCTGACACCACAGAAATGGTTTTCAAGTTTGTTCCTCTTTCGGAAGGCGACGTTTCGATGAGCGTCACTTATGACGACAATGTGCTTGCGCTATATGACTATCTTGAAACAGTGTCATTTGTTAAGACGATCAGCACGACCACTTCGTCAAGTTCTTCAACCAGCGCCTCGACCTCTCAAAGCGAATCGGAATCATCAGGCACGTCTTCCGTTTCTGCTTAATTTCGAGCTATGTTTAATCATTACATTAAAAGAAAAGCCGCAATTACGCTTTTGTTTGGAGCTATTTTTGGCACGGCAATTTCGTTTTTGTCTATCTATGGTGGTACGTTGCAAGCCAAAGCAAGAAACTCGGAAAGTTTTTACGAAAAGTCCGATGTCGATTTTGTTGTTCCGGCGCCAACAAAGGAACAATTAACTGACTTGGATTCATTGACCCACATAGATGGTACTGATGGTTTTGTTTACGGGTCAGTGAGTTTAGACACACCTAGTGGAACGATTTCTAAACAAGATCTGCTGGTTTTTGATGACTTAAGAAGCGATTCCTACAGTCCATACAATTCGCGACGCCTAATTGCCTCTAAAGCATCTATTGATGGCAATCCTGCTTATGTCGATTACCGCTTTAAGATATTGCATGGAATTAATTTGGGAGATACTTTGTCATTTTCTCTCAGGGGCGTGAAGCTTGAGTATAAAGTGGCGAGCATTTTCGAAAACGATGAACTCTATAACCACGGAACATTCGTTGTTGGGATGTCTGACGTGCTTAAAACAGCCCTATTTTCTGACGGAAATGTTAAATACTCTTCCGCTTATATATCATCAAACAATTGCCAGGAAACTTGGAACTATTTATCGACAAACTATAAGCCTTTAGGAAGGCAAAAAAGTCGAAGCGAATTTGAATCGGACGAAGACTATCAAAAATATTTAACGGAGTTTAATTCCAATAACTATTCGTTAGAGATTACGCAATTTCAGCCGAAATATGAGTTGGCCAAAGCGGACAGTGCTGGTCTTTTAAAGACCGCTAACGCAGTTCTCGTAGCATCGTCTATTATTCCCTTTGTCCTGGCCGTTGTGTACTTGATTGTATCTCGACTAATAAAGAGCGAATCTTCGTTTTTAAAAGCGAATTTGTCAGATTACAATGGTGGAGAAAATATTAAGTATTTTGCTTTGGATTCAGGTCTGTTCTTGCTGTTTTATCTTATTTCTTTTGCGGTAGCGTCTTTTGTTCAATTCTCGAGAATCGATTATTATATTGTTACCTCCGATTTCTCATCTTTATTCATTGCCGCCGTTTTGTCAGCCTTCTTTGGTTCGATAACCGCCGTTTTCGCTAATGTTCTTTCAACGCATTCTATTAAGAGGCTCCGCAAATACAAGCATTCTTCGTCAGATAAAAACAAAGACGATGGTAATAAATGATCGATTATTTGCTTCGCTACAACAAGAATAAACGCTGGCTTAATTTAGTTACGTTTTTCGTTCTTATTGAAGCACTTGTTTTTGGCATATTCACCATTATCGGATGCGAGCCAAGTCAGAACCAAATTTCTTCATTGCAAAGTATGGATTTTACTTATTTGGTTGTATCGAATGAGGAAATCAGTGGTGCAAAATCGGACTCTTATTACGGTGATCATGTTTTTTCTCTTTCTGGGAAAACCGTTACCTGTGAAGTGTTTACCGATGATTCTGGTTTCTTTTATGGAAAGACCCCTTCAAAAGGCCAACTTTTCTTCTCTTCCAATCTTTTTGACTATCTAGGCAAGCCAATAAACAAACAGGTTCGTTATTTCGACGTTGTTAAAGGAACGTTTGCTTTTTCTGAGTGTGCTGGTTACATTCCTTGTACGACAAGCGTGATTGATACGGAGGCACGTTCGGACAAAGGTGTCTGTATCATTAATCCTAACGATGTCAACTGCTTTGGCGATTTGCATATTGCCAACTTTTTGCGTGATTCAAACTTCGTATCGCCAGGAAACGTCCTGACTATCACAAACAAACAGGAAGTAATCTCAAAAGACCAAGAATCCATTGCCCGTTCTTTTATAATTTACGATACCATAAACATCGCTATTTGCCTTTGCGTCGGCTTGTTTTTTAAATTTAGACAACTTCGTATTTATAGAGCCTACCTTGATGATTATCAAAGTTATTTCTCAGTTTTCGTAAAATCTTTTCTTGAGGATTTTTGTGATTATATTGTCCCTGTTTTGGCTGGGGGAATGTCGTCTTTGATTATTGGCGGTATTCCTTCGTTCTCAATTAACATTGCGATCTTAATGGCCTTTTTGATTTTGGTTTCTGCTTTAAGCAGTTTGTTTTTAACCATTAAATGGAGGATTTCTCTATGAATGTTTTAAAAGAAGTCATTAAAGCCGAAGGGGTTGTTTTAAGCTACAAGGAATCAGTAATCGTAAAATGCAATCGTTTTGTCGTAAATGAAGGCGATTTCGTTTGTATTTCTGGTTTAAATGGTTCAGGTAAAAGCACTTTCCTAAAAGCGCTTGCTGGTCAGTGCGATCCAGAAATTCATTTCGAAGGAAAAATTGAATTTTTAGGTAATTCGGTTGATGACACCCAAACAGCATTCAAGGGTCGAGTTGTATTTATTAAGCAAGTCCCCGAATTCAAGGAAGAATATGGAACAGTAAAAGATGAATTTATAGCAGGCGTTGGGTATAAAAACTACAAAAATTCGCGTCAATCAATTGTTTCGTTCTTTTCTAATTTTATAAGTGAAAAAGATTTTTCGGTTTTGGAAAAAACAAAAATTGAACGACTTAATGAGGGCCATAAAAAATTGCTATATATTCTACTTAAGCTCTATTTAAACCCTGAAGCCGTTTTGTTTTTAATAGACGAGCCGTTGAACTATTTGGATTATAAATTTGCGCCTGGAATAAATGATTTGCTAAATCGTGTCATGTTAAAAGGCAATACCGCCATCGTTTTTGTAAGTCATTGTAAAATGTTTGCCAAACCCAACAGGCAGTATCTTATCGAAAATCATGGATTTACTGAAGTTGAATATCATTGTTTGTCATGCTTCGGCAACGTGGATAATAAAGGTAATTATGGAGTGCTAAAATAAAATTATGAAATATTTCTTTTCTTTCTTGGGCGTTCTAATTGTTTGTGCCGCTGGAGGATACGGTATTTATTATTTTACCAATTCGGTTCTTAATGGCGCCTTAACCGCTGGTCTTCTTTTGGCTGGTGCCATACTCTTATTCATACTGGCGAAACGGCATTGATGTCAGCCGCGTTTTTGCATTTTCCATTTCAATCTTGATTTTCTAGGGACCGCGCTTAATTAATCTGTTTTTCCGTCACAGTTTAGCTGTTTTTAATAATGGAGGTTGCACTAAATGTCTCTAATCATCCTAAACGACGAGAAGAAAGGTCCCTGGTTTATTTACGGCCATGAATCCACGGCCAAAAAGGATGGAACCTATTTTGAGAAGGGTTCTCTTAACATCCAAATCGTGGAAGGCCTTAATGGAGCCCGGTTCCTTTGCTATTTCGATGACTGCCGCAGCTTTTATCTCGCTCCACTAAGAACCTACTTCCAAGAGACCTTATCGAAAGTGGAACACGTCAACCACGAATATATCGATAACGAGTTCTTGCCACCATTACGGGAAAAGCTAAGGGATCATTATCTCCTTCCTAAAGGCAGCGATGATGATGGAGTGGAGAGGCTCTCCTTCAGTCCAGCGATTGCCTCCAAGGATGGAATCTTCCAAATAGAAGGCGGCGCGTACGCTTTCAAGAAACACTTTCTCTATTGCGATAACGATGGTGTTTATGCCGCCTTGTCCGCTTTAGAAAGAGATCCTACCCCTGAGGATTTAGTGGCCTTCTTGGATTTTCATAACGGATTAAACATCGGAGGCGTGATCGTCCATTATCCTTCGATACGTGGCTATCTGGAGGATGAAGTGTTCACGCTGCGTGATGGCAATCTAAACGATCACCCTTTGGATAAGGAGGTCCTTATATGTCAGTAAGCGTTGTCTATAACGATGGCAAGCATTTCTATCTAGGCAGCAATAGTTCAAGCGGCGCCACAGGATTTAATCTATCCAACACCAATCCTTTGATCTATCCGCTCTTTAAGACGAATGACGTTGTGGTGTCATGGCATGGCAACACTTCCGTATTGGCTCACCTCTTCGCCGGCATCGATTGGACTAAGATCAAAGCTCCCTTATCCCAGAGCATGCTTTTTCATAATTTTTATGAGCCCTTAGTGAAAGCTCTCAAGAGATTCAGTGTCTTAACCCCCGATGACGACAATCTGCTTTTCGATTATTCCATCAGTCTCTTCTTTATCACCAAGAATCAGTGCTTCTCTTTTGATAAACGCGGCATTGCCGAAACCGAAGAGATTGATGTCATCGGTACCGATAAGTTATTGGCCTACGATACCTACGAAGTGTTGCATACGCAAAAACTCGATGGCTTTACCCTCGTGAAAAAGGCGGTGGAAACCACAATCAAAAATACCATCGACACAGGCTATCCGATTCTCTTATTAAGACCCGAGGATAAACATCTCACGATGATTGAAGAGAATGGCAAGGTCACGAAAGTGAAGATTCCAACCATTCAAGCCATTCTGGGGGAGGAATAAAAGGTATGAGTATCTATATTGCCAAGAGTCGGGGCCATTATTACTTGGAATGTCAGGCTTACGATTACCATTATGTCGAGAGCATTTATACGATTCCAAAAAAAGAAGACGCCCTGGTCCAGATTTTCCCTTCCGCGAAAGGAAAGGTTATCGTGGTGGGCTATGGTTTAGCTCTCTTCATTCAACAAGCCATCTTTATCTTTAAGAAGATCATCACCAAGAAAACGGCGTTTTCCGTGCCCCTTGTCGTGAATACCTTCTTCCCAAAGTTCGAAGAGATGGTCAAAAGTTATGGGGCGACATTGGAAGAGCTTAATGTCTACCTGTATGTCATTGCGGATGGACTAGTGTATTACATTTCTCCATCCGATCATGTCTGCCGCTCCCAAGAAGAGGCGGCCGTCAACTTATATTGCGTCTCGCTCGCTAGGACCATCAAAGATGCCAACGGTCATGAAGGCTTTGCCCTCATGGACGATGTCTTTGACATCCTTATCAATCGAGAGTCCGCCGTCAGTTATCCTTTGCTACGGGTTTCGACGGAAAACTTCGTTCTCCAGTACAAGATGGACGCTGGTTCGTCTTGGGAAAGGGTTGAGTAACCATGACCGCGATTATTGGTATCAAGCAAAACAAAAAGATCATCCTTCTTTCAGATGGGGCCATGAGTGTTGGCAACTACAAGCAAACCGATGATTCCTGCAAGATCTATGAACTAACTCATTCCGCCGGCTGCTATATTTCCGGGACTGGTCTCCGTTTAGGTTTTGACTATATCCGCGACCAAAAGGATGTCTTCCCAAAAAATAGCGACACTTTGACTTACAGCATGATGGTCACCAAAGTGGTGCCTGCGATGTTTGCTTCGTTCCGGAAGGCTAACTTCCTTAAGCCAGGCAAAAAAGGAGAAACCCTGCCCGTGGCCTTGATTGTCATGACCAAGAAACGTCTCTTTTCCGTCATGGATAACGGGGCGGTCGTCGAAATTAATGAAGGCTTTGTCTGTTTAGGCAGCGGATCGCAGACCTCTTTCACCGCCTTAAAACTTCTCGAAGGCCGTTACGATAATGTGACGGACTGGGGCATTGCAGCCATTCAGGAAGCCATAAAGTACACCCCGACGGTCGACTATCCGATTTATTATCAATTCAATGACGACCCTCAGCTTTATTGGATAACGGACCCTAACAAGAAAACAAAATCTTGAGCACCTGCTTTTATTCTTAGGCCCTGTCGGAGTATTTTCGTTAGTGGCCACTAAACAAAACAGTACAAAAAATGACACCCATTTAATTAGTGGTTAGTTACTTGATAACCGCCACTAATGCTATTGAATCAGTATTTTATTGACCTTTTGAATTGACAGGCTATAATTTCCTGTTTCGAACCGGGAGGGGGACAAATATTTTTATGAGCGAAGAGAAGAAAAACAAAATCAGTCGGTCGATGCTCTCCTTCATTAACAACGTCGTCCTACTGATCGCCATCATCACCTCCGCAGCCTGGATTATCATGGGCTGCATTGGCTACGTCATGCTGGGCTCTGATCCAGCGGCCGTTCTCATCACCTTGACCTTAGCGGCCGGTGGGATCGTGCTCATTCCGTTCTCCATTCTCGTCCACATGCTCGTGGAGCACACGGTGATCCCACACTTCGTGGTGATCAGAGTCGCTCCGAAAGCTCAGCTCGACTAACATCGACCTAAAACTCGCCTGGCCTTACGCTAGACGAGTTTTTTCGTCTTTTATGAATCATTTATACAAAATAAATAACATATTATCCAAAAGTAGCAAAAAATAGTAAAAAAGGATAATATATTATCTATATTGATGAATATGAATTTAATCCTTTAGATTTCGGCCCCAATCCACAAAAAACTATGGAGGGAATCCGTGACCGGATGCGCATAAGACGCAAATGGCTCCATTGGTCGCAAAAGGAACTTGCGCGGCGGAGTGGGGTTTCTTATGGGTCGATTAAACGTTTTGAAGACAAATGCGAAATTTCCCTTCATTCGCTGGTGAAGATTGCTTTTTATCTTGATTCATTAGATAGCTTCGACAAGCTTTTCGTGCCCAAAAACTATTCTTCAATCGATGAGGTTATCTATGAGAAGAAGCATCGAAGACAAAATTGAAGTTCGTTACCATAGCCGCCTCGTTGGCTTTTTGACTGATGGTCCATCTGATCATTTTTCTTTCGCCTATGATGAAACTTGGCTACACGATGGTTTTAGTATTTCTCCCTTTTCTCTTCCTTTGAATAAAGGCACTTTCGTTCCAAAAAAGGATGTCTTTGGCGGTCTTTTTGGCGTTTTCGCCGATTCTCTTCCAGATAGTTGGGGCACCTTTGTGACTAATCAATATCTAATCAGTAAAGGACTCGATCCACAAAAAATCTCCGTCTTCACTAGGCTCTCGCTTTTAGGCAATGACAGTCTTGGCGGTTTGGAGTATGGGCCTAAGGATCATAGTGTCCCTTTCCACGACATAAAATTGGATGAAGCACATGCCGAGTGTGAAAAACTTGTCGAAGAAAGAAATGATCTTTCGCTTGACGAGATGATGTCTCTTTCCGGTTCGAGCGGTGGTGCTCATCCTAAAGTTCATATCAATATTGATGATGAAGATTTCATCGTTAAGTTTCCTGGGCCCCACGAACCATTAAGCGTTGGGAAGATGGAATTCGATTATAACGATACGGCCCGCGCTTTAGGGATCGAAGTTCCGCCTTATGAGCTTTTCCCTTCGAAAAACGGGCCAGGATTCTTCGCCAGCAAACGGTTTGATCGCTTCTTAGGCAAACGGATACATGTCATCTCGCTCGCGGCCCTTTATGAAGTAGGGCTCTTCGAAGGTTTGCTGGATTATGGGAACCTTCTATCCGCCACCCTCAAACTCACCAGGGACGAAGAAGAGGGCTGGAAAGCCTTTAGACTCATGTGCTTTAACATCTATGCTCATAACACCGATGATCACGCAAAGAATTTCTCCTTTATGTATGACGAAGGCAAAGGCCATTATGTTCTTGCCCCCGCTTACGATTTGACGAATCCTCATTTAGGGAAAGGACATAGCCTTTTGGTTAACCATTCCTATAATCCGACCGACGATGATATTTTGGCTTTGGCAAAGGTCTTTGATTTTGGGCCATTATCCAAAGTGTTAGACATCATGGAGACCACCAAAAAAGTGGTGAAAGAACGTTTAGGCCAATATCTCTGACTCTTTCTTCGTTTATACTTATGTAGTTATGGACGAGAGCTTAGTCGCTCCGAAACGGGAGAGAAATTATTGGATTGATTTAGGCCGGTTACTGATGGCCTTCTTTGTGGTTGGCATCCACGCGACTCGGAAGGCTAGTTGGGCCGCGAGCATCAATGAACCCCTAACCGCCCTCAATCCGTCTTTGTTTAGGATGGCGGTGCCGTTCTTCTTTATCTGCACGGCCTATTTTGCTTACGATACATTCTTACGTAATGGCAGGGACCCCAAGGTCTTCTTCAAGTCAGCCCTTCGTTACTTGTTCTTATATGGCTTTTGGACATTCCTCTACTTAGGCGTCATTCTCCGCGAGACTTATTACGGGACTGGAAAAGCGGTGGGGACCTATTCCCTGTGGTTCATCCAGGAGTTCTTCCTCAATAGCCCCTTATCGGTCTTCTGGTTCTTAAGGGCGAGCGCGTTAGGCTTAGCGGTCTTTGGCTTGCTCTTCTTAATTCCCAAGATGAAGCCCATCTATCTTTTGCCCTTGGCACTCATTCTTTTCTTCATCGGCACCTTTGGCGATAGTTACTACGTTTTCCTTAATGACTCTCTTAAGAGCGTTTATGACCGTTATCTCACGACTTTCTACACGACGAGGAACTTCACATTCTTTGGCTCTGTCTTTATGGTCCTAGGTTTCCTCGTAAGGGACCTCGAGAGCCTTTATGTGCCCGATAAGAAAGGCTGGATTGCTCTCCTTGTTGGCTTAGCCTTAAGCGTTGTCCTCATCTTCTTAGAGAGCTATCTCGTGATGACGTATGCAGGCAACCATTCCTTAAAGATGAAAGACTACAACATCTGGTATTCCTTGCTCTTCTTGGACCCTTTATTCTTCTATGTTCTCTTAATGATCAAGAAGCCCTTAAAGCTACCAGGCGTGAAGTACATTGGTTCCTTAGCGTCCTTGCTCTATTTCACCCATATCTACTTCCGCGATCTCTTCGATGAGTTCTTCGCCGATAACGCCTTATTGACGAACCTGCACTTCAAGTATTTCCTGGTTGTTTCGATGGCCTTGGTGTTCTCTATCATTATCATCGGTGTCTCTTCGAGTAGCCGGATCCGGAAGTGGGTCTACTAATTACTCTCTTCTAACAATAAAAATACCAAAAGTATATTTAATGTAGCAAAAGTCTATTATCGTGCTATAGTGTTTTTGAGGTGTTTTATGAGAACGTATCTCCTTCGCCTAAAAACCTATGGCCTCAAGAATCTAGAGCACGAAGTGTGCTTGGATTTCGCTAACGCGACCATCCCTGGTGCCATCGATCCTAAGAACAAGAACGTCAAAGCGATTTATGGCCTCAATGGCGCGGGCAAATCCGCGTTGATGGCTTCCGTGGATTTAGGCATCCGACTCTTGATTAACCGGAACTATCTGCAACTGCCATCCCAAAGCTACCTTGACCGTCTCTTTAACCAAAAGAAGAAACATTTCCATATTGAGTTTGATTACGCCTTATGCGATTCATCTCTTCCTAGTAAGGTGCTTGATGTTTTCTCGTATTCGTTAGATGTGGTGCCGTCCTCTAACGGTTACAAGATTCTCGAAGAGAAACTCAGCATCGCCAAAGGTCGTTCCCTCAATGAGAAGTTCGAGCCCGTCTTCACGGTTCATGATGGCGTCTTGACCCTCGAAGGCAAAAGCGATGAAGGCGACGCGCTTCTTCTTGAACGGACGAAGAACCTTTTGTCCATGAGTACCTTGTCTTCTCTCCTCCATCATCTCTATCTGGCGAAAGAGGAAGGCTTTGACCTCAAGGGACTCCGTCTTATGGCAAGACGAGTTCATATTGGTTCCTTGCTCGTCTTAGCGACCAACACCCATGTCTATGTCGAAGCCCCTGATCTCCATAAAGTGTCCTTTATGGGCGCGGATGCTTTTATCGATAACTTCTCCGATATGATGATAGGTGGCAAAAACGATTATCTTCAGGACCTTTTCTATGGTCTAGAACCCTCGACCCAAGAGATTAAAAAAGACGAGATGGCTCCTTACGAAGAGAAAGTCCGGAAGCTTTCTTCTTTCATCAAAATCTTCAATGCTGATTTGAAGGACATCGAAATCAAAAAGAAAGTCGACGGGGATACTTATCATTGCTCCCTTCTTTTCGTCTACGATGGCTACAAGGTCGATTCGGAATTCGAAAGCACGGGCACGAAAAAGCTCATTGAGTTGTTCTCTTATTTCGAATACGTGAGCGAGGGTGGCACGGTGTTCCTTGATGAACTCGATAGCAACCTTCATGACGTTTATCTTTGCAAGCTCATTGAGTACTTCAGCGAATACGCGAAAGGGCAGTTATGTTTCACCACCCATAACCTAGGTCCGATGGAAGCCTTGAGCGACAAGCAGTTCTCTTTAGATTTCCTCGGCATCGACAATCATCTTGTTTCCTGGGTGAAGAATGGCAATTATTCCCCGATGAGCCAATATCCGAAAGGCATGATCAAGTATTCGCCCTTTAACTTTGAGGCCATCGATTTTTTGGCCGTGTTTGGAGATCCTGAGTGCAAATAATCACCATCTACGAGTCCGACGCGAAAGCGCGGACAGACGAGTTTTATGTGTCCTCGTTTATCAAATATCATTACCGGTCCTCTCTTCGTTATGTCCAGTTAACGCCGCTGTTTTTGGGTGGGATTGGCAATTACAAAGCGAAAGATGTTTTAGCTCTAATTGAACGAGCCAAGAGCACTTATGCTTTATTGGGTGGCGAGACTTATGTCGTCTATTTCTTTGATGTGGACCAAGTGGATTCGGCGGCGGAGAAGCGTCGCAAAAGGCTGATTTCATACCTCAATAAAAGAGGCTATCTCCAAGCTTGGTTTTCGCTTGATGTCGAAGATGTTTTCTTAGGCCGGCAAGTGAAAGACGAAGAAAAAGTCAAAGAGGCCAGGCGTTTTCTTGCTAACGGTTTAGTCTCCTGCCTTCCTTTGGAAGCGTTAAGGGTCGCTAATCCACGCGGTCATCACGAAAGCGATCTTCTTCTTGTTCTCGATCCTTTGCTCAAAGATTACCGCGAGGATTGACCGGTTCTCTTCTTTTGCCCTCTCGCTTTTGTTTTCTTTCTTCTAGAAGAGTAAGCGACTATCATAAATAAGCATTCGTTAATCTATTAATGAAAAGAGATACGTAATCATGAAAGCATATGTTACTGGCGCCGGCGGAATGATTGGTAGCCACCTCGTCGAGATCCTTCACGAAAAAGGCTATGAAGTGGTGGGCTCCTATTTCCATCCGACCGTCGACTTAAAGGATATTGACCAGACGGGCATCCGTCTCTTTGAACTAGATGTCCGTAACCACGAGACCATGAAGTCGTGGATCTGCGATTATCTGCCCGATAGAATCTATCATCTTGCCGCCCAAAGCTTCCCGGTCGTGAGCTGGAAAGATCCTTATTACACGATGGACGTCAATATCAGTGGCACCGTGGGCTTATTCGAGGCCATCAAGGAAGCCAAGCGTCTCCATCCGGATTATGACCCTCATATCGTCGTGATCTCCTCGAGCGCCATCTATGGCCAGGCTCTTCAGAACTATAGCACCACCAATCTTCCAAAAGAGGATTGCCCCTTGCTTCCGTTATCTCCTTATGGCGTCAGCAAAGCTGGCGAAGACCTTCTTTGCTACCAGTACTACGATAACTTCAAACTCAAGATCTGCCGCGTCCGTCTCTTTAACTGCACGGGCACCCGCAAGATTGGCGATATCACCGCCGACTTCACTAAGCGGGCAGTGGAACTTGAAAAGAAAGGCGAGACGAAACTTGTCGTGGGTAACCTTACGTCTACACGCGCCATTATTGACGCAAGAGACGTCGCAGAAGGCTTGATTGTCTTAAGCGAAAAAGGTCAGCCTGGCGAAGCCTATAACATTTGCTCCTCCCATGTTTTCCAGATGCATCACGTCATTGAGTGCATCGAGAAGGTCACCGGCGTTCATTACGAACTCGTGACCGATCCGAAGCTCTTACGTCCCGCTGATGAAAGACTCTACGCTGGCGATAGCAGCAAGATCAAAGCCTTAGGCTGGAGCGAGAAGTACCGTTACGAAGACACGGTGCGCGACATGATTGCCTATTGGCGGAAGAAACTAGACTAACTTCTAGATATGAATACTAGGCCTTCACAAAAGGCCTTTTATTTTTATCTCTACGATTTTTCCACCCCAAGGCAAAATCGTGTAAGCTTTGACGTTTTCGTGGATAACAGTTTTGGTCATCCTTTTCTATAGTGAAGGTGCTTAAGCGAGGGGAACTAGTTATTTCCCCAGGTGGCCATCTCCCTTTCAAAAGGAGAAAACCTCACTATGCCGACTCCGAAAGTTTGTGTCTTGCTCTGGATGTACCGCGCCCTTCTTAAAGATGGCTACTTCAAACGGAAGGAGGCCCAAAGCCTCTTTCCCATGAGCGTCATGTCATTCCATCGTTACGTCCGTTCCTTACGGGAGTATTTAAAAGTTTACGAAAAAGGCTCTGCCTTGGTTTTTAAGAAACGGCAGGATGTTTATCGCTTGGTGAATACCCCCGTTAATTGTAAAGAATAAGAGATGAGTGTCACCCGTATGAAAAACTAGTCTAGCGAGACCTTAATTTCATACTGACCCCTAGATTAAGATGTTTTCAACACAACTAGGGCAAAATATGGGGCAAAAGGTTTACTGCGTGCTTTGGATATACGTTAAACTGACCGCCGATGGTTTCATCCATAAGGATGAGGTCATCAAAAGCCTAAATATCTCTACTATGTCCTTTGCTCGTTATATCAAGTGCCTGCGTCTCTTCCTGAACCGTTACCAACCGAAGATGAAACTCCATTACCGGAGACGCGAGAACGTCTACTGGCTGAAGAAAGAAGCCTAATAAAACGAAAACAAACGGCACCATGGCCGTTTGTTTTCGTGAGGCGTTATTCTTCGTATTCGTCTTTAATGACCCGTTTGAACTCCACGAGAGAACCCTTCAGGTCATGGATGTCATACGCGTAGGGCTTAAACTCTTCACTCATGATCGCGTAGATCTTTTCGGAATTGGTCCAGACATCATCCAGCTTCTCTTCACTGGAGTCATAAATCACTAAAGGCAACACCCGTAATCCGGCGGTGGAGCTGCGGCTGAATTCGTCTTTGACCCACGGATTGGCCTTCATCAGCCTCTCGAGTTGGCTTTTGGAGGTCATCACAAGGGCTAGGATGCCTTTCTTTTCGAAGGTGCCGTCATCTTTGACTACGAACCCATTCTGGTTCAGAAAGGCCGCCAAAAGGCCTGCGTTAGCTTTATCGATCGGATCATAGGCTAAGGAAATGGTCATGTTGTTCATATATGCGATTATATACCCATAGGCAAAAAGAAAGGGACGCTGCCGCGTCCCGTGGTTATTATCGACAATCAGGCAACCGTGCAATTGTAATGAAGAGTAAGGCTGGTGATCTTGGCGAGCGCATAGCCATAGAAATAGACTCTAACAAAGTTGGCACCGGCATCGGCGGTAGTAAGAGTTCCGCTGGTGGTGTTATCGACTTCTGCAAATGACACCTCTTCCGTTCCATCGGTGTAGTAAATGCCAACATAAAAGTTCGCCCCAGTCGCTCCGGTGGAAGCTGAAACGGAATAATCCACACCAGTGATGCCATTGGCGTAGAAATCCATTTGAACGATGGATTCATAAGCGTTTGCTGATGGGGTGATTAGGATGAGATAGTCGGTGGTGCTATTTGTGGTCGCGACCGTGTTAATCCCATCGACGTAAGAACCGCTGATGCGCATGCCGCTATTAGTGTACTTAGCGATTTTTTGGTTGTAGTTAATGTTCACGAATCCGCCGCTTGCGCTTGTGGAACCGGAGGGTATTTGGGTTGTTTTATCGATGGTAAAAAACTTTTCTGTATCGGTTGCCAATAAAAGGTTGCCATCCTTCTGGCTAGCCACGACAAGACCCACCATACCTAATGTGGCGGTCCCGAGCATAATGAGTGAAGTTAAGTGTTTCTTTTTCATAATTTAAAAATATCCGAATGTATTGTAGGTCAAAACTTCGATGATATCTAGTAAGTTAGTGCTTATTAAGTAAGGATAAAAACAATGGAAACCATTTTATTATCGATTGTTTTCATGATGAGTAAAAGATACATTTGTATACTAACAAGGTCAAATATTGTTCTTTAAGTAATCGCCAATTCGGTCTTTTCCTTTTCGCGCGTGCGAAACGTATTTATAATCACTATTGGACAAAAAAGGAGAAAACATCCACATATGGTTAAGTTAGTACTAGTCCGCCATGGTGAATCCGAGTGGAACCTCGAGAACAAATTCACTGGTTGGACCGATGTCGATCTATCCGAGAATGGCGTTAAGGAAGCCCATGCCGCTGGCCAGCTTTTAAAGAAAGATGGCTACACCTTCGACGAAGCCTTCAGCTCCGTCTTAAAGAGAGCCAACAAGACGATGGATATCGTCCTTGGCGAACTTGGTGAGAGCAAGATTGAGAAGCACTACAGCTGGCGTCTTAATGAGCGTCACTATGGCGCCCTTCAGGGACTCAACAAAGCCGACTCCGCGAAGAAGTGGGGCGACGAGCAGGTCCACATCTGGAGACGCAGTGCCTCCGTTCAACCTCCGGCCTTAACCGCCGATGATCCGCGTTTCCCGGGCAACCAGGAAAAGTATCAGGCTCTCGTTAAGAGCGGCGATATGAAGAAGAGCGACCTTCCGTTAACGGAATGCCTTGTCGACACCGCCGAACGCGTTAAGCCGTATTTCGATAAGGAAATCGCCCCAGCCATCAAGGCGGGCAAGAAAGTCCTTATTGCCGCCCACGGCAACAGCCTCCGTGCCCTTGTCATGGAGCTTGAGCACCTAACCGCTGAGCAAATCATCGCCGTTGAGATCCCGACTGGCAAACCGCTCGTCTATGAACTCGACGAGAAGACCCTCAAGGTTCTTAACAAGTACTATCTCTAATCGTTAGCCAAAATAAAAGGACTCAGGTTTCTAAGCCTGAGTCTTTTTTATGCCTTAGAGTCGTCCTTGATCCTTCAGTTGATCCCACAAAGCCATGATGGCCCCGATTTCCGGATCAGTTTGGGCAAGCTTCTGGAGTTTGTTCTTCTTGAGGTTATTGACGTAGACGGAATCGAGATAGGCTAAGAAGCCTCTTCGTTCGTCTTTTCTGATATGAAGACCGAACTTATGTTTGGTCACAAACTTCTGGATATCAGGCTTTTTGCTTAGGTCTCGTACGTTTGCGATGATTTCCTTTAAGAAGTCATCGATCGTGTATTCCTTTAAGTAGTCCATGTTGAGCCAATCACCAACCGTTTCAATCGTGCGGATATAAATCTGGCGATTGGTCTTCGGCATGATGAGCTCATAGGTGAGGGCCTTTTGGGCTTTCGGGAAGGACAGGAGATTGATGTGGGCCATCCGGATGACAAAGTCATGGAAACGGTCCTCGAGGGTGTTATCGATATAAAAGGTGAAGGCTCGGCCCCAGGCTTCTCCAAAGGTCTTTCTGGCGTCCAAATAGCCTAAGGTCATATTGTCTTCTTCAACGGTCGGGTCAAAGTTCATGATGCTGCCCGTATCGCGAGAGGGTCTCACGGTGGTGACGAAAGGCAGATCCATCAGTTCAGGATGCTGGGGCATCTTCGGGATGGCATGCAATAAGACCGCCACAATCTCTTCCGCGCCCATCTTGAGGGCTAAATCGATTGGAAGGTTATCGTTATAGCCCCCATCGACGTACTTCTTGCCCTTGATGGTCCTAACTGGGAAAATAGGGTAGCAAGCGCTGGAGGCTAATAGCCAAGGCATGACTTCGTCTTCTTTTAGTTTCTTGATGTCGACATCGACTTGCTTAAAGCCTGGGAAAGTCGAAGCCACGATGCCAAAGGACATTGGGGAAGCGAGAACTTTCTTCGGATCGATGGCGGTGGTCATTAACGAGATAAGAGGGGTGATATCGACGCCGCCATGTTTAACATAGTCGCGGGCAATCTTTAAGAACTGGCCCACCGTGTCTTTGCTGAGGTCATTCCACATCCCATCATAGAAGTTCATGCCGTTATTGAAGACTTTATCGGCGGCCACGGATCTCCAGAGGGTTTCGGCTTTCTCAAATTCGCCAGTCGCGACGATAGCGCCATTAAGGGCTCCGATTGAAGTGCCAGTCACGATATCGAAATGCTGATTCTTTTCACGTAAAAAGCGCCAGACTCCAACTTCATAGGAGCCAAGGGATCCGCCGCCGCATAGGACGAGTGCACGTTTCATATTCTTTATTCTCTCAAAAGTTGGGGCATAAAGAAAGCGGAGAGGGCTTTCTAGGCTTTTATAAGCCCATTTCCACTAGCAAATTTTGCTAAGGTGACACTTGGGACATATTTTGGTATGGTAATTTTGTAAAGGCGGTTCTTTTATATGGATCCTGCACCTAAGAAAAAATCTCATCTTTCTTTCGGCGCTGTCTTTCGTTGTTTTCTTAGTTTCGTCTTTGTAGCCATCGCGCTTTATTTCATTCTTTCGCCATATAACCCCTCTTTTATGAAAGGGTGGCTTTTCCCTTGGACGGAATATAACAGCCTCACTTGCCTTTTCTTCTATGTTCTTTTGCCATCTGCGGTCATCGGTTTTTCCTATTTGGTTTTTGGGGTTCCTTTCCGTTTCATTTATTGTTTCCTTCTTGATGCCGCTTATGGGACCTTGGCCTTCCTTAATTCCAAAATGATGGTGTATTTTTTAGTTGGCTCTATCACCGTTTTCTTAATGATGGTTGGTCACTTCAAGGATGCCTTAAATAACCACGAATTCGGACGTGACGAAAATTTCACCTTCGATGCGATTGTTCCTTTAGTTGGGCTCACTAGATGCTTCCATGTCTTCGGAGATGATAAAGAAAGTCTGGGCAATCTCGTATTTGGCTATGTGCTTGGCCTTTTCCTTATTATTTTGCCTATCGTTTCCATTACTTTGGTGGCAATGAAAGGAAGTTATGTTTCCTTTGATTTTGCGGAGTACGCCAATAAGCCTAGAAATAATTTTGAGCGTTTCATCTATTTGTTCGGCATTTGGGAAAGAATTACGACCTTCTGGCCTTCTCTTTTCAAGGCCTTTCCGATCACTTTAATGCCCTTATTCGGTTGTTTGATTATCATGAACGCGAATGATGAAGAGGGACCGCGTAGAACAATCTTTGCAATTTTGGGTGGTACCATTTTCGTTTTCTATTTGGCCATGTTTGCGTGGAAATTTCTCTCTTCTTTGTTTTCGCTTCTCTTTATTTCAGTATCAGCCTTCGGCGCCGATTTATTTGTTGCCTCGCCTTATTTTATGGCCTGTCTTTTTGCAGCAGGAATCGATCTTGCTTGCTTGTTTATTACTTCTGATTTTGTTAATTCCCAATCCGCTTCTTTTGCTACTTTTTTGTGTGCTGTTGCCCTCTTTGTTAGAGAGATGCTGACTTCTTGGATGAATGCCTTGCTCGGCGTGATCATCGTTGTTGCGGCCGGCGTCGTCATTGTCATAGTGCTCGGCGTCATCGGATCGGGTGGCGGAGGTGGAGGTACAAAGACGGTTTACATCGGCGAAAGCGGTCGTAAGTATGACACGGCTGGCCAAGCCGAAGACGATTGTGCTGGTTCCGCGATAGATGACGATTGAAGACTAACCATTTCTTAGACAAAAAGAGGGCAACAAGTCAAAATTGCCCTCTTTTGTTTGTATTACGTGAAGATAGATTAGGCGCTGGCGGAGGAGGGAGTGGAAGAAGCACCGTTGTCGTATACATACATGTCGTAGCAGAACTGGCTTGTTCCATCGAGATAGATGTCAGCATCAAAAACAAGATTGTCTTTGGTGATTCGATAGGTGGTATATGTGTTGCCTTCGGAATCGGTGTCTTCGGTTAAAACGAAGTTGGCCCCCGTTAAGAGAGCGACGCCGGCGGTGATTTGTGTTTCAGTGCCAGTAGGGGCTTCGACGGTTAGACACCCATAGGTTTCAAGGTAACTGTTTACGAGGGTTGCGCCTTCCGGGACGTAGCAGGGGAATGTGGTGGAATAATCAGCGCCGAAACCGTCCACGAACATCTGAATTTCCGTGGCGTTCCAGGTTGTGCGGGCCGAAACGGCTGATTCGTTTGTCGAGTTGACGGTGGCAGAACCAGAATTCTCAGTGACGGTAGCCGAATCGCCGTTCGAATTTGCGGTGGCGGTAGAGGAAGCAGAAGCCTTATTGGCACATCCGACTAATGCAAACGCGGCGGATAGGAATAGTAACGCAGTAGCAGTCTTTTTCATGATTAAGTCCTCATTTGTTTACTTAATGAGGTAAAGATATAGGAAAACTCCGACATTTCAATTGTTTTTTTGTGTTTTTGGCAAAAAATAGGCCAAATGTTACAAAGACAATTAAAAAGGACCGCTTGCGCGATCCTTATTTGATAAACCCTAGACTCGAACCTTAAGCGTGCTTACGACGACGGATGTAGAGATAAGCTCCGCAGCCAATGATGGCGGCAAAGGCAATCAGGACAATGGCGGTCGAAGTAGTGGCTTCGTTTTCGGTGGCGAGTTTGATCGAACTAGAGCCAGCGGCGATACGAGCGTTCATGGCCGCAAGCTTAACGGCGGTGGTGCAAAGATCGGCGGTAGCGGCGGTCGTGGTCTTATCCGGGGCCTCATCAATGGTGATGATATTGAAGGTATTAGTGGCTTCGGTTGAGAACTGCGATAAGTCATCTTGGAATCCGGTATAGAGAGTGGAGAGGGTCGCGGTGGTGCAGCCATCAGCCATCTCAACACGGTGGGCCAATTCATAGGCAACGCCGGTATCAGAATCATCGGTATCGCCAAACACGTTGACTTCACCGATGAAAATTCCAAGGCTGATGCTGCTGATATCAAATTCGATGTGGCCATAAGCACCAGAAGCAAATTCGAAGGTAACCGATTGCCAAGCTGTATTTCCGGAAATAGCAAGAGTAGTAGCACATGTTGTGTAAGTCGAACCAGAGCCAATCTTGCAAGTAACTGTTCCGGCGCTGGTCTTAGAAGCACCGGCAAAGTAGGCAATAATCTTGGTGATTTTGACTTCACTATTGGTCGCGCCCTTGATGATGCCACTTCTTAAAGAAATTGAAGTAGAAGGATAGTTTCCGTTACCAACTTGTTCAGCATAATGGCTTACGGAATTGATGGTCTTCGTTTGTCCAGCATAAACTGGCATAGAAGCACTGGCACCACTAGCGCGTAAGGTCCAACGGTTTCCATCGAATTCTTTGGTAGCCGCAAACTCAGCACCAGTGGTAGTCGCTGTAACAAATCCAGCAGTGGTTGATGTCATGACGGAAGTGAAGGCGGCTTTATTAACGGTGACTGTAAAGGTGGCAGTTTTTGCATCGACGGTTACGGTAATCGTGTTGACACCCGCAGTTGTCAAAGCAGTTCCTTCTGCAATGCTATAAGTAGCGCTAGTTGTGACGTTTAGAGTAGACGAATCATCGTAAGTGCCTGTGATTACGATGCCAGTTAAATCGAGAGTCTCTCCGTTTTCGTATGTCGTTTTTGTAGGTTGAGTAGTGACAGCGATCGAAACCAAGGTAGCTGTCTTAACGGTGCAAGCAATATTTGCCGTTTTGGTAACTCCACCAATCGTAACAGAGGCGGTTAAAGCGGTGGTATCGGCGGCGATGGCGGTTGGAGTCCAAGTGGCCCAAGCAGTAACATCAGCGGTTGTCGAATCAGCAAACGTGGCAGTGACTGTTAAACCGGTGGCATCTGGAGCATTGCCTTTAGTTTGAGTGGCGGCAGTGCCAGTGATCGCAATACTAGAAAGCTCGGTAGAGGAAACGGAGTAAAGATGAAGATTGTTATTTCCGGAATAGAAGGTAAAGTTTTGGTTGTAATATTCCAAAGTTCCACCATTTGCTGTCGATGATTGACCGGTGATAACGGCAACTCCGGACGTTACGGCGATCGACCAATAGCAATCGGCGTCAAGGGTAGTTTTAGTTGAAAGATCGTAATAAGTAGTGCTTCCGCTAACGGAAGTATAAGCATATATATATTTGCCGTCGGATGTTGCGAGCGTGTACTCATCTTTTACTGGGGCGAGTCCAAGGACGTATTCATCAACACTCGGAGTGCTATAAATCGTATTTGTGCCAGCCAACGTCTTTGTTGCAGCAATTTTATTAGAGGCAACAGAGTTGGTAGCGGCATAAGTTCCATCGGTGCTTGCGATGATAACTTTTCCTGGCTTCAAACCAGTAGAATCAGAGATCAAATTGTATGGTAAACCAATTGTAACTAATAAATTGGCTGTTTTGGTGGTGGTTCCATCCGTTGCTGAAACAACGAGAGTTTCTTGTGCAGTCACAGTAGCCGTTGAGGACGGGGTGACCGTAATTACACCAGTGCTCGCATCAATAGTTGCGGCGGCGATGGCGGCATCCGCGCCTGAAATGCTATAAGTAACGGTTCCAGTAAAATCCGTACTAGTAGCGGTGATAGAGGTATCAGCGTTACCACCAATAGCAAGATGAAGTTCGTTCGCTGACAAGGCCATAGCTGGCACTTTAACATCGGTCGTGTCATAAGTAACTACAAGCGAATCAAGTCGGACTTGTCCACTTGAAGTGATAACATTCACTGAATTTGAAGACAAATCAGACCAAGTAAATAATTTGGTGTTGGTACCATCAATTGTTTTCGTTCCGGCGATTGAAAAAGTCGCAGTGCTTAGAGTGGTAGCGTATGCAGCGGTGTTGCAGTTAAAGGCGATGGAATGGATGTAATTGCCAGCCGTTGCCGTGAATGTTAAAACGTGATTTTGATAAACACGAAGAGGGTTAGCACTCGTTGTTTGAAGGGCGGTGGAGCTTGTTCCTTTGGCTTGAGTCATGGTTACGGAACCAACGGTCATCGTTCCTGTGCCACCGCTCATTGTTAATGCACCCGCCGAAAATGTAAAAGTACTGCTGGTTGCACTTGCCTTATTGGCTTTGCCAGTTGCTAAGTTGATAGCGGTCCCTGCGGCAGCCGCCATTGCAAACGTTGCTAGAGCGACGATTGTCTTGTTGAGTTTTTTCATAAACCCCTCCTGAAATTAGAAGACGAAGACAGCAAAAAGCCATCTTCTTGCGGCAAGCTACTTACTGAAATCATGACGATTTTCGAATGTAAGCCCTTACCTAATTGCAAATTATCCACGAAAGATGGGCAAAAAACAATATTAATTAGTGATTACTAACTCATACGTTAGATTTAATCGAATGAATTATTTTATCGGTAATTCGTTAATTGCTATTACCTCGCCCCCTAGGGAGCATTCTTGCCACTCTAAAGAGTGGTAACTTTTTTGAAAATGATAAATAAAGCCCCCGTCATTTACGACGAGGGCCCGACGATTTAGCAGTATTTTTTAGGCGGCGGTGAAAGTGCCACCCGCTAAACGGCAAATGATGTTGTTGCTTGCGTAGGTGCTGAAGGCGTAACTGGTGGCGTAGAAGAAGCCGGTGTAGTCCACCTTAGTATCCGCATCAATGTAGGAAGTCGGTAAGGCGGCGGCGTAGTATCCGAACTGCACGGTGTGGGCTCCGGTGGCTGCACTTAAGCAAGACCAGTTCGTGCCTTTGGCCGCTTGTGGCATCGAGTAACCATTGGTGATGGCGCCCCAATAGGCGTTCTTGATGGTTATGGCACACATATTAGGAACGACTTCAGCATCGGTTTTTCCGGCCAATCCTTGTAACAAGGTGGTAGCAGCGGTGATGCCAGCTTCAGAGCCAAGATCAATTACCATGCTGGTCGCATAAGTCCAAGCAGCATCGACAACGGTGGTGTTTTCAGTGCAAGCGGTAACTTTAAGCTCGTAGGTGCCACGGTAGATGGCGACGGTGCCAGTAAGGTCGTAATAATGGCCAACGACGACACCAGTTGTGTATTTGGTCGTGGCGTTATCAAAGACATAGACAATGCCGTTTTCGGTCGAGCCGATGAAACCTTTGACGGTCGCATCGTAGGCGGTTTCCGCTCTGACGCCGGTTAAGCTGACGGCATCGTTAGCGGCCTTGCCAGCGAGTAAGTTATTAGCGCCAACGGTCTTAGGAGTCAAAACAGAGAAACTAGCGGTCGCTTTGACAGACGTGTCTTGAGTCGAAGTGACGGTCACGGTGGCGGTGCCAACCTTAAGGCCGGTGACGACTCCTTGGTCCGTAACGGTTAAGACGGTTTCGTCACTGCTAAGAAAGGTCACGCCAGTTTTGCATTCGGCCGGTGTGTAACCGACGTTGATTGTGGTGGTGCCATTAACGGCGACCTTTTCGGTGTAACCGCTCAAGGTCAAAGCGGTCGGATTAGGAAGCGGGGCATTGATCGTGATATCGACTGTCGCGGTAACAGTTGCTAAAGCGGTCGAAGTAGCAGTCACGGTGACAACGCCAGCTTTAAGAGTTGTAAGCGTATTGCCATCGATGGTCGCTAAAGTTTCGGTAACGCTGGAATCTTTATTAGCCACGCTCCAGGTGACGGTTTGAACCGCATCGGCTGGAGCCACGGTGGCGGCTAAGGTAACGTTGGCCCCTGCGGTGACGGAAGTGGCCGACGGAGTGATGGTGATAGAAGTCGGGGCGCTCGGAAGCTTGGTAGCTTTCGTGATCATCATCGACACGTAAGAATGGGCATTGCTGTAGCCGAGGAAATAGCCTTCGAGCTCGTAACGGCTTCCTGAGGCGATCGAGAAGGCGGCGCTGTCCATATAAGCCGGCTCGACGACGACGGAAGAACCATCAAGGTTGGTTGTGATGTAAGAGCCCGAAAGACCGGCAGTGGAAACCCACTTATAAGGTTTGACCTCGGCGGTGCTATAGCAAAGGCCGCTCGCTTTTGAAGCGGTTTTCCAACCATTAAGAATGGTCGAAGTGAGTTCGGTGGCCGCTGGAGCAGTATAGGTTCCGGTGGCGGTTACGACTTTGGCTGCGCTTGTTAATTGATAGCAGCCGTTATACGGCATGTATGTGCCATCAGTGAGGGTGTCTGTTACTTCAACGACGTCTCCGATTTGTTGGGTTGGGACTGCGTTAAGATAGACAAGGATGCCATCCTTTCCATCGTGCAAAACAAAGCCCTTCTTATTCTTGGCGACTACGACGCCTTTGACATCATAGGTACCAGCCTTGCTGATATCGCCGATTGTTTGTTCTTTGATCGGCTCTTCAGAGGAACTCGAGGTCGAAGCGGAACTCGATTCCGAAGAAGATGAACTTGAGGATGACGACGAACTATTCGAAGCGCTTTGGCTCGCGCTGGAACTAGTGCTGGCGGATTCGCTTTTCGCGCTGGTTCCCGTTGAGGTATCAGAAGCCGATGAGGCGTTATTGGCGCAACCCACCAAGCCTAAGATTGCAAATGCTGCTAATGGCAATAGAACGATTTTTTTGTTTTTCATGAATAGGCCTCCCCCTATTACATAAGCAGTTCATTCTAAATAACAAACAACTCATTAGCAAATAAATTTAAGTTGAAAATAAAAGGGCTTACATTCTTTTTAAACCCCGAAATAGGCAATTTTTAGTTACCCCCATTTACTCACGGGAATATTTAAAATATGCTGTTGAATAAAAGAAAAGAGACACGACCATAGGTCGTATCTCCTTTGTTTGTCTTTTCTAATTAATTAGAATTCTTTCTTCCAAAGTCCGTGAATGTTGCAATAGGCATAGACAACACCATGGGCGACATCTTCGAATTCGACTTTGGCCTCAACGCCTTCGCTCGGAAGATATTTGATCTCCAAGCCTCTCTCGCTTACAAGAGCGAGGAAGACGATGTGGTGGACCGCAGTCATCGGGTGGGGGACTTCGCCGCATTTCGCAACGAGCTTGCCACCTTCATGGCTCACGACTGGGACATGCTTCTCCATGCCAGCGTCAGCAGATTTGGCCTCGAGTTTGGTCATCGCGGTGCCGCAGCAAGTAAGCGTTCCGCCACCCTTATTGAGTAAGGCGACGACATTGCCGCATCTTTCGCATTTGTAGAATTCAGCTTCATTCATAATTGTTATTGTTCTCCTTTTAGGATAATTTAAATTTAGCACCCTTAGTAGAACTCGAAAAGAGAAACGCTCCAAATGGGGTATACTTGAGGTACATGGTCAAGGAAAGAAAACCTCAAGGTCCCCATATTGTTGATAGTGAGCAAAGTGAGCTTTATAAGAAGCACACGGGCCAAAAGAATCTTTTGAAGCGTCTTACCGCTTCGTCCAGTTATCTTTTCGCGACCAAGATCAATGGTTCCGCCTCTTTCTATTCGCCTGATAAGGCCACGAGTCTTCTTCTCGATGACTTAAAGTCCCGGAGCGCCGAGTTTAATGCGATGATCGCTTCTCTTCCTAAAGAAGAACAAGGGGCCTTCATATCCAAAGACCCCGTCCAAGAGATTAAATCCTTATTACGTAAAGAAGGTATCCGTTATAGCGAAAAGAAAATCGCCGATGCCTTGTATAAGCATGATGGCTATGGCCCTAAAGAAGTCAGTGGCCTTCTGGCCGCTTATTGCTATATCCTCGGAGGCTTGCGTCTCCCCATCAATAAACCCGATGATTTCTTAACGGGCCGTTCTCTTGTCCATCAAGGGTTGGATGTGCCTTTGTTAGATGTCAAAGACCATTCCTCTCTAGAAGAGCTCTTCGTGGTCTTGAAGAAAGAACATCTCGATCCTTTTGCCAAGATTGCCCTTTTGCATTTCTTCTATCTCCATAGCGGTCTCTTCATGGGCAAAGACGAACGGTTCTTGTATCTCTTATTAACGGTTCTGGTTGCCGATTCCTATAGCAGTCCCTTTGGCTACACTCTCACCCGTCACTTAAGCACCAAAGAAAAGAAGATCGACCAGTTTTATAAGACGATGGTCAAAGAGTCCTCGAAAGCGGACTTGGACCGTTTCGTCTATAGCTACGCCAAAATGCTTAGTGCCTTCCTCGACGAAGAGATTCTCGCCTTACGTAAAAATAATAAGCCTGTTATAAACTAAACAATCCATGAAGTGCTGTTGCTGGCGCGGTTTTTTACGTGTACCATACGATTGCAATCGCAGGTAAAAAAAGGGAACTTCTTTAAAGAAGATGGTGGCTATCATGGAACAGACAAATCAAAATCTTTATGAGCAGAATAAGGTGCTTTCTCATCCAGGCGAAACATTAAAAGAACTAATGAGTTCCAATCATATCTCAGTAAAAGAACTATCCACTCGTTTGGGAGTTACCCCAAAGTGCATTAAAGATATAATCGCTGGCCAAGAAGACGTTTCTTCTTTCATGGCGAGAAAACTAGCGGATGTTTTTCCTTTGAGTGTCGAGTTTTGGAACTCTTTGCAGTCTAATTACGACAAATCAAAATCGCTTTGATTCCGCTTTTCAATCGTTATTAAAGTCACTAAGAAAAGCGCCTCATCCGTTTTTGGGCTCTACTAAATAAAAGGTGGGGTAATTTTTACCACCCCACACTTTATTCAGCAGTTTTATCCATTTCCGTCCTCTGCAAACGGCAGACGGCTGATTTGTGGGAGACGGTCCAGCGATCCGCGCAATGTCGAGTTCCCGTATGGCCTTTTCGAGTTTCGTCTGATGGCCGGCAAACGAAAAAAGAGGGCCCATACGAGCCCTCTTGCCTACCCCACTGAAAATTTAGTAGCTTTCAACGCATTTTTCAGAAACACACTGAAACACACACTTTATTTAGTAGAGCCCGTTTTTGTGGATGGGGCGCCTTTTTTACTTTGAGTTCGAAGTGACAATCGCGTAGATGATAGCCGCCGGCCAGAAGACAATAAGCAAGATGACGAAGACAACCCAATTCACCTTCGAAGTCGTAGCAGTCGCTCCGGTATGGTAATCGGTAGAGCCACTCGTGAAGGTTGGAAGAATCGGAGCGACATAGTTCGGATTAGGCGAGCCGCAGTACTTGCAGGTTTTCTGACTGTTAAGCAAATCGGCGCCGCAATTGGCGCATTCGTGTGTTTTCTGATCCATAACCATTACCGTTCCGGCTTGATTTCGTCGCTCTTGCCTTCGGCAGCCTTGTTGCTTTCGACCATCCGGCGGTTCATGACAAGGAAGCCACCGACTAAGGCCACTTCGACTAAGGCGCCAACGAGAAGAATCACGCTCGGCCAGACATTGCCACTCTTGGCTTTCTGTGCTAAAGCCCGTAAGCCGAGCGGAAGGAACTGGAAGACACCCGTGATGGCCATAAGCCAGAAGGTGATGCCAGTGGCGTTAGTTTCTTTCCGGAGCGAATAGATGACGGCTCCGACAAAGCTAAGTCCGAAGAAGATCTTCGCGGTGAGATAAATCGCGAAATGGGCTTGGTCGTTAATCGGCCAGGATGAGTTAATGAGAATCGGAAGCAAGACGATGAGAATCAGGATGATGCTCATCGAAGAGAAGAAGACGATTTTATTGGTTTTGACGTTTTTCATGGTTTTCTCCTCTTTTTACTTCAAAGGTTTGCCACAGCTTGGGCAGAACTTGGCGCTAGGATCGACTTCGACGCCGCAGTTCGGACAATGAGCGCTCATGGCATGGCCGCAGTTAGGGCAGAACTTCGCTCCTTTAGCAACTTTGGCATGGCAAGATGGGCACTCAACAGTCGTTTCTTCTTTCGGGGCTTCGGCGGGTGGGATAATGCCTTCGGTTCCGGTCGCTCCTTTGCTCATGGTGTTACCCATCGACATACCAGCGGCCAAACCGACTCCGATGCTCGCGGCGCTTCCAGCGGCTCCGCCTTCATTGTTGGCGGCTCCTTCAAGCACGTCGTAACCACGGGCAGTGCGGTAACGGTTGTCGCCGAGTTGTTCGAATTCAGCGCGCTTATGGAAGATGGCGTTAAGAGCGTCGGTGTCTTCTTGTGGCACATTGATGGACTCGACGGAAAAGCTCGAGACCTCAAAGCCATATTTGGCCATCTCAGGGGTTAATTCGCCCGAGATGAGGTTCGCGATGTCTTCGAGTTTGGCCTCGATATTGAAGATCGAAATCTTGTTGTCGAGCATGTAGCTTGCGATGATCTTCTTGGCCTTTTGGTTAATGAGACCCCGGAAGTAATTCTGAATGATGTCGAAATTGATCCAGCTATCCTTCATGAGGGTGCCGACAAGGGTCTGTAAGAAATATTGATAATCCTTAAGACGGATGCCCATTTGGCCTCTCGCCCGGACGTTAATCTGGACATGGTATTCCGGATCGACGAGCTTAATCGGATCGCTGGTGCCCCAATAGGTGTCGAGTTTTAAGCGTTTGTTGATGAAATAGACTTCCATCGGATAGGCATTTTTGCCTCCGTGGACGCCTTCGACCAAAGTCTTGACGAACGGCAATAAGTCCGTGTTCAGGACATATTTGCCTTCCTCAAGGATCTTTTCGATTTTGCCATTGTGGACGCAGATGGCGATTTGGCCCGGACCCACAATTAAAGATAAACGAGTGTTGTAGTCATTGCGGGGGCATTTATAAAGAAGCCAATCGCTCCCTGTGCCCTCAAACTGTACGACATCATATAATGCCATGGTTTTCTTTCCCCTAACGAGCCTATATTATCACTCGCTTTCGGAGGGTGCATTGGTATTCGTTTATTTAGCCCAAAAGCATATCAGTGGCTGATTTTTTACCAGTACCATATCATTTAATCGTGGTTAACAAATAGCCACCATCAAAAGGAGAATTTAAGTATATGGAATATAGAGATGCCTTAACGAAAAGACGGAGCGTTTATGCCTTAAAGGCCGTGAGCCCCGTGAGCGATGAAGTCTTAATCAAAAGGATTAAAGAAGTGGTGAATGAGGCCCCGAGCGCTTTCGGCGCCCAAGCTCCGCGCATCGTGATTGCCTTAGGTGATAAGCATAAGAAAGTTTGGGAAATCACCAAGGACACCTTATGGAAAATCGTGCCAGCGAATAAGTTCAGCGGCACTGAAGCCAAACTCAACATGTTTGAGGCCGGATACGGCACTATCCTCTTATATACGGATGATGCGGTGACGGAAAAGCTAAAGAAGGATTATCCCTTATATGCCAAACCCCAAGATCAGTGGGCAGAGCACAATATCGGAATCCTCATTGCCCAGTTGTGGAGTTTGTTTGTTGATTTAGGCTTGGCTGCGAACTTGCAGCACTACAACCCCCTCATCGATGAGGGGGTGGCTAAAGAGTTCAAAGTTCCTTCTTCCTGGCGTTTAGCGGGCGAGATGGTCTTTGGCAGCGAAGTCGCTAAACCGGGTGAAAAAGACTACACGCCGATTGACGAAAGAGTGCTCATCGAAAAGTAAGACATTCTGGGTCTATTTGGTTATTTTCCAAAAACCATATTTTTTTGATCCAATTCTTTTTAGACATTTGCTTTTCTTTAGTAGCGAAATATTGCTTTCTATAGTTGTTTCGCCTAGCGAGAGTTTTTCCATCAGTTTTGACGTCGTTGTGTTTGGGTCGTCGCGTATTTCTTTCAGGATGGCGACCTGGGTTTTGCTCAACCCCGTTTTTATTCCCTCATTTATTCCCTCATTTATTCCCTCATTTGATGACGGTAAAGCGGCATCAGAGGATTGAATTTTCCAATAGCCACCCTTTCTTGTTCCGACCCTTTCGAGGTAGTTATTTTTCTTTAAAAACGAGACGTATCTTTCTGCTGTTGCCTCGCTAATATCGAGCTTTATCGATAGTTTTGATGTTGTTGTGTTCGGGTCGTTTCGTATTTCTTTTAGGATATCGATCTGGGTTTTGCTCAGCCCAATTTTTATTCCCCCGTTTATTCCCCCGTTTATTCCCCCGTTTGATGACGGGAAAGCGAGCTCAGAGGATTGAATTTTCCAATAACCACCCTTCGTTGTTCCTATCCTTTCGATGTATTTGTTTTTCATTAGAAACGAAATCCATCTTTCTATGGTTCTCTCGCTAATATCGAGTTTTATAGATAGTTTTGATGTTGTTGTGTTTGGGTCGTTTCGTATTTCTTTTAGGATATCGATCTGGGTTTTGCTCAGCCGTATTTTTATCCGGTCATTTATCCCGACATTTATCCCGACATTTATCCCGTCATTTGATGTCGGGAAAGCGACATCAGAGGATTGAATTTTCCAATAGCCACCCTTCCTTGTTCCCATCCTTTCGATGTACTTGTTTTTCCTTAGAAACGAGATGGCCCTTCCTATAGTTTTCTCGCTAATATCGAGCTTTGCGGCGAGTTTCGGTGCCGTGGTGTTTGGGTCGTTTCGCATTTCTTTCATGATGTCGATCTGGTTTTTGCTTAGCCGTATTTTTATCCGGTCATTTATCCGGTCATTTATCCGGTCATTTATCCGGTCATTTGATGTCGGGAAAGCGACCTCAGAGGATTGAATTTTCCGAAACTTGATAGTGACATTAATTGAGTTTTCGTTGAATTCAAAAGCGTTCTCTCCAAAGGCCTTAACGATTCTCGGGACTCCTCTTCCGGTTTTTTCGGAGATGTGGAGCTGCAAAAAGATATCTGATAGTTCCTTATTTACAGGCACGCTTTCGCCGGAAAGAAATCCTAACTTTGTTTGGCCAAAAGGAATGCCGCCGTGGGATAGAATCTCAATTCTGTCGGAAAAAACAGTAACCATTGGTGCGTTTTCGTCGATCCACAAGTTATGTAGAATGGCATTAACGACGGCTTCGCGCAAAGCATCAGAGTCGAATAACGGAACTTCTTTTCTCTCAACTTTTCTATTTCTTTCGTCGGCCTGTGGAATGTTGATGGCATCAAAATATGAGAGAATCTCCGATAGACTTATCAATAAACATTTATTTCCATATTCCTTAACGGAATACATGGGATCTGTTTTACTTTTTCCAGCAAAGACAGAAACACGAAAAGGAATGTGGTTTTGGTCCGAAAGGAGTTCGGCCATTTTGTTGTATCGGCCCGCCTTATTGAGGAAGTTTAGGTTCTTTTTGAAAGTGTCCTTGTTTAGTGAAACACCCTTAGAAGCGTAGAACATCCAAAGCCCTTCAAACGTTAATTCTTGATTGCCGGCGATGGTGCTGACCAAAGAAGGTCTTCCCTCTGTAAGCAATTGCCAAAGGGCCGATTCTCTATGTGGATAATCACGGAGATTGGTTTTGCTAGAGTCAATACGAATGTATCTTTGTCCCGCGAAGGATGTGGGATATTTTTCAGCCTTTGGTATCGAAAGTACGACAATCGTCTTTCCTTCAATAAGCACTCGCTCGAACTTGAAATTTAGACTAGGATTCAAGCCTCTTGCCAAATAGTTTTCTAGCGGTTCTTTTTTGTAATCAATTTTCCAGTCGAACGACGTCCCGACAAAGTTGCGTGTCTTGTCTTGCACGCCCCAAACAAAATAACCAAACGGTTGTCCTTTAATGGCTGCCCCATTGCTTAAAGCCGAAATATATTCTCCCAATTGTTCGGGATCATACCAATTTTCTTTATACTCAATCCACTCAGTTTCGGCGTTGTCTTGTATAAGTGATCTTACGAAATTAATCTCCATATCTATCGTCCATTAATGCTTGCCGGATGATTGATATGAAGTTTCTCCTTTTCATGAATGGGCCTCCACTCATATATAGGAGGTTTTTCATTTTTAGTACGAAAAAGTGTCGTTAAAGAACGGCGGAAACTAAAGATGTTTTTATTTCTTATCGATGAACGAGTTGTCGAAATGAATGACGAATTTGTATTGGGTGCCGCGGTGCTGGAAACGGTCGCCTAAGTGGGCATAGATGGCGTATTCGGAAGCCTTTTCATCATAGGGCATCATGATATCGAAGATGATGTTCGTGTGGGTAGGGCCTTTGACGATCCTGAAATCGTGGAAGGTGAGTTTCGGGTCGATGGAATTGAGTTCGTCTTTGATTTCCGCCCGTAAGGCATCAACCTCAGGGTCTCCTACGGCAATCGGATCCATGTGGATGGTGATTTCGACGCCGAACTTCTTGCGGATATCCTCTTCGACGTTATCGATGATATCGTGCGCGTCTACCATCTTCATGTTCTGATCCACTTCGGCGTGGAGAGAGATGAACATCTTGGTGGGGCCATAGCTGTGGCACAAGACATCGTGGACACCCAAGATGCCTTTCTTCTTCAAGACCTCGTCGACAATCTTCTGAACATAAGAATAATCGGTGGCTTCGCCAATTAACGGATCAGCGGTGCTCTTAAGCATCTTGATGCCGCTATAGCAGACGAAGACGGAAACGACGATGCCCATATAGCCATCGAGGAAGTTCCAGCCCATCGTGAGGGCTAAGATGCCACTCACCATGATGCAGAAGGTGGCGATGCTATCGGTCAAGCTATCGAGAGAAGTGGCTTTTAAGGCTTGGGAGTCAATGGCTTTGCCCACGCCATAGTTGAAGTAGCTTTGAATAAGTTTGATGAGGACGGAGACGGCGAGAATGACGATGGTGAGAACGTTATAGTCAACGGTGACGTTGCCAATGACTTTCTCAAGGGAGCTACGGAAAAGTTCGACCGCTAAGACAATGACGATGGTCGAAACGACTAAGCCTGCAATGTATTCGATTCTTTCGTGGCCGAACGGGTGTTCTTTATCAGCCGGTTTGGCGGCGATCTTGAAGCCAACGAGAGTGACGATACTGCTGGCCATATCGCTTAAGTTGTTGATGGCATCGGCGACGAGAGCGACGGGCAAAAAAGTTAAGAAGGTTTTGCCTTCGGCAGTGGAAGCGTTAAAGGCGGAGATGCCGATAATCACGGCGACCGTGAGCTTCATAGCCACCAAGATAAGGTTGGAGATAATGCCAAACCAAGCGGCAAGTTTGCCATGCGCGGCTCGGACGTTTTCGTTCGAGACGTCATCAAAATTTTTAATGAATAAGCGGCGGAGTAAGTTGACCATATTGGTATAGTTTAAGGCTTGAATTCCATTTGTCAAAATATAGGCTGGGTTAACATTTTGTCGCGGCATTTTCAGATTTTGGTTTTCCTTATACATAGAGGAACTTTCAGGGGGGCAAAAAGAGGCTTTTAAAGAAAAAAGTCACATTTTGCATTTTCTCTAAAGTTCGGATGAGACCTTGTGATTTTCTAACTCCATTTCCGGCTTTTCCTTGTTAATCTAGTTTTTGTTACGAGATATCTTGTAATCAAAACTAGATGCGCTAAAATGTAGTCATGTCCACCAACGAAATCGAATTACCTCGTTACACCGAAGACCAGGAACTCTGGAACTGTATCACCCATGCCTTAGGGGTCGTCTTTGCCATTATCGCGGGACCATACCTCATCGCGAAAGCCTCATTGACGGGCGATGCCTGGCAGATCTCTTCCTCTTTTATCTTCTTAGCGTCCCTTATCATCCTTTACGCTGGCAGTGCCATTTACCATGGCGCTCCCGCCAGTAACGCCAAACGTGTCTTCCGTGTTCTTGATCATAACAACGTCTTTATCCTTATCATGGGCACCTATACGCCGTATTGCCTCGTGGCCTTACGCCAATATAGTTCCGCTTGGTGCTGGAGTATCTATGGGGCTTGCTTAGGCTTAGGAGCCTTAGGCATCATCTTCAATTCCTGCAACATCAAGAAGTTCGCGGTCGCCAACTTCGTCGATTATCTCCTTATGGGCTGGCTCATCTGCGTTTCTCTCATTCCGTTACTTAAGACCATTGGCTGGATGCCAGGCGTCTTCCTACTTGTCTTCGGTGGCATTCTCTATTCCATCGGGGCGACCTTATACGCGATTGGCAAATTCCACAGCTTCTGGTGGCATACCGTGTTCCACGTCTTCGTCTTAGCGGGCACGATTGCGATGTTCTTCAGCCTTTATATCTCCGTTATCGGATAATGGTTAAAGAATAAAGTATCCGTTCCTCCGTTTATTCATATAGAATAAAGCCATGGCAATCCGTCATGGCTTTTCTTTTAAAGTGGGTGTGGGGCTCCTTATGGGTTTGGCTCTCTCTTTAAGCGCCTGCACGGAGAAAACTTCAACGGGCGTTTGGGTGGATGCGACGGTCGATTTAGCGAAGTCACCTAATAGCGCCGTGACGTATCACGATGTGGCAAGCCAAATCTATCGGACGGGCGCTTCTTATCCTTATAACGCTTTGCCTTCTAAAGGCAACGTCAATGTTCTTGTCGTGCCAATCGAATTCAAAGATTATCCTTTCGTCCAGGCTAAACTTGGCACTGATGGCACGGATGATCATCGTCTAACCGACATCAACACACTCTTCAATGGGAGCGATGAAGACACGAAATACTGGAAGAGTCTTTCGGGGTTCTACAAGGAATCTTCTTTTGAACAACTCAATATCACGGCGACTATTGCCGCGACTTATAAGATGACGGAGACCCCCGAAGAGTTCCTAACGCCACCCGAGAATGGCAAATCCTATGATGGCACCTCTAAGATTGTGGCCCTCATGCGGACTGTCATCGCGGATTATAAGACGAAGAATGGCGCCGATAGCACCAAGAAATTCGATGGCGATGGCGATGGCGTCATCGATGGTTTGTATCTTGTCTATTCTTGCTACGATTATCAGCGAGCCAAACAACATGGTCTTAGCGAGAACGAGTCCTATTGGGCTTTCTCGACCAACGATAATTCCGCCCCGAGCGTCGATAGTCCAATCGGCGGCAATTTCATGTGGGCTTCCTATGACTTCATGTACACGGGTGTCGCCGAAAAGAGCGGTGTCGATGCTCATACTTTCATTCACGAGACCGGTCACTTATTAGGCCTTGATGACTATTACAACTACGACGACATCAATAACAACGAAAAGATCGCTGCCAAGTATCAGCGTTTCGCCCCGATGGGCGCGCTCGACATGATGGACTACAACATCCTCGATCATGATATCTGGAGCAAGTTCGCTCTTGGCTGGGCGAGCCCCTATGTCCTTGACTCCAAGGTTCAGCTTCCAGCGACGATGACTTTAAAGGATTCGGTCTCTTCCAAAGGCGATTTCCTAATCATTCCTTCCGCGAGCGGCTATAACGGCACCGCCTTTGGCGAGTATCTCGTGGTGGAGCTTTATTCGCCAACGGGCTTAAACGCCTTGGATGCCAAGAAAAGTTATGGCTCCACGAGACCGAAAGGTTTTAGAACGCCAGGCGTGAAAATCTATCACGTCGATTCCCGTCTAGCCAAATTCGTGGCTGGCGTTGGTAGTTATGACGAAGAACCAACCTTAGCCAAGTTAGCTGAGTCAAAGACCGGTCAGTTCTATACGGTGGTAGCCAATAACACGCCATCCTATAGCTACGACAATCCTGGCTATCGTTTAATCCATTTGCTAGAAAGCAATGGCGTTTTGACCTTCGATAACTACGATGCCTCGACGGGCAAAGACTTGACGACCTCTAGTTACGCGAACGATTCGACGCTCTTCTCGGGGGCTGAAGGTCATAACCGTTTCTCGATGAAGAAATTTTCTTCTTTTTTCGAGAATGGTCAAAAGTTCAACAATGGACAAGCCTTCCCGTATTCCATCAGGATTAACCAAGTGAAAACCGATAGCGAAGGAGCGAGTTCTGTTTCCTTAACTATCGCCGCCGCCTAAAAAAGCCCCTCAAAAGCGTATAATGAAACGGCTTCAAGGAAAAACACGATGACCCGCAAGAAAGACAACTCCACGATTCTCGAAAACCGGAAGGCTCACTTTGAGTACTTCTTATCGGATTTTCTTGTGGCTGGCATCGCCCTCACGGGAACGGAAATCAAGAGCTTGCGTGCCCACAACGCTGGCATCACGGATGCCTATGTCGTCGTCCGCAATGGCGAAGCCTGGTTAGCCAATATGCATATTGCCGCTTATAAGGAAGGCAATATCTTTAATGTCGACCATTTGCGTGATCGTAAACTATTATTAAAGAAGAAGGAAATACTTAAGCTTGGGCAAACGCTTAAAGGCGGCGGCGTCACCTGCGTGCCCACCAAGGTGTTTCTCGCCCATGGCTATGCCAAGGTCGAAATCGCCATCGCGAAAGGCAAACAGCTTCACGACAAGCGCGCTTCCATTAAGCAGCGTGACTTAGCCCGAAAAGTCCGACAAGCCAAGAACGATGGGATTGACGCGAAAGGAGACTAGTGATGAATTACGAAGAAGTAATCGCTTATCTTAAAGAACGGGATCTCACCATGACCCGTTACGAAAGAGAAGACTGGGACAAATTCGCGAAAACGATCGGTCTCAAGCTTCAGGTTCCTTTCATTCACCTTACGGGCAGCAATGGCAAAGGCTCAACCGCCAATTACCTTTATAAAATCTATTTGGAAGCGGGCTACAAAGTCGCTTTGTTCGCTAAACCTTATATGTATAAGCCGAACGAGCTCGTCGAAATCGATGGCGAACGCATCAGCGACGCGGATTTCGCCCGCATCTTCACTTTGCGCGAAAAAGAAATCAAGAACGCCAACTTATCGGCGTTTGAGATTGAAACCTATATTGCTTTTGCCTATATCAACGAACAGAAACCTGACCTCGCCATCATCGAATGTGGCATGGGTGGCGCGACTGATAGCACCAACCTCGAAGGTCAGACGCCAGAACTCGCCATCATCACGACCGTCTCGCTTGAACATACGGCTTTCTTAGGCCGGACCGTGAGCGAGATTGCCTTCAATAAAGGCGGCATCGTGAAAGACAAAGCTCCCCTTCTCATTGGCAAACTCGCCGAAGCGGCGGAGACGACTTTACGAGACATCGCGAAGAAACACGATAGTCCTTTGCACATCGTGGACGATTATCATGCTGATCATTATGTTTCGCCATATTTCCATTTCGATTACCGGCCCTTTTATGATTTAGAGATTCTGACCGCCGCGTCCTATCAGCTTTATAACGCTTCCTTAGCCGTCGAGGCCACGAAGATTCTCGCTTCTCGCTTCCCCGTGAAGGAAGAAGCTTTGCGGCATGGCCTAATGACTCCGCCTTTACCGTGCCGTCTTGAACGTCACCATAACATTATTCTCGATGGAGCTCACAATCCTGAAGCGGTCGCAGCCTTAATGAAGTGCCTCGAGTCCGTGGCTTTTGGAAAACCTATCCACGTGCTCTTTGCCTCATATAAAGACAAGAACATCGCGGTGGAGTTGCCTTTGATCGCCAAGGATGCCGCGGATATCACTCTTACGACTTTCCCAGGCGAACGTTCCCGGAACGAAGACGACTATTTCCTCTATATGGGGGACTATGCCTATAATGGCGACTACAAGGCTGCCTTAAGCGATTTGATCACCAAATATCCGGACGACATCATTGTCGTGACGGGCAGTTTGGCGTTCGCGAGTCTGGTCCGTCAATATGTCGTGGAGGATCTCAAGTTATGAAGGCGAAGTTCTCTCTCACCCAAAAAATAACCTTCGCCGCCATGCTTCTGGTGCTGGGTGTTTTCTCCACCATGGTTTTCAAGTACATCTCGATCCCTGGCTTAGGTTTCGTGCGTTTTTCCTTAACGCCAGCCATCATCATCTATTCTTCTTTGACCCTGGGACCGCTTTATGGAGCGGTGGTGGGTGTCTGCAGTGACTTAATTCCGGCTCTTGTGACTCCTTATGGCGTCTCAACCGCGATCAATCCTCTTATCACCATCGTCTATGGTTTATTAGGCATCATGCCATGGGCCCTTGAGAAGCTCACCAAGCATTTCCGTTCCGTCTTAAAGAAACCTTGGATTCTTTATGGCTTACTCGCGGCGATTCTTGCCGGTGTGGCGGGCATCTTCTATGGCACGAACCTTTTGGATGCGGGCTTAGGCAGCAACCCGATCCTCGTGAAATCCATTCTCTTAGGCGTCTTCGCTTTGCTCGATGTCGGTTTGGGCTTCGGCCTCTACTTCACCAACAAGTATTTCCAGAAACGCATCCTCGATTTGACGGATATCCCTTCTCCTAACGAGATCGCCTTTATCTCCGTCATCTGCGAGATCGTTCTCATGGTGATCCTTAAGTCCTTGGCCTTCTATGTTTTCTACACTTGGATGAATGGCGGCGAGTTCAAACCGGCGTTCACTTACATCTTCGCGTCTCTCCTCTTCGCTAGTTCGCTAAATGTCTTAATTAATACCTTCGCGGTCAGCTGGATGATGATCTTCACGAGACGCTTCATCCACGCGTACGGCTACCCGACGATCAAAGAAGAAGGCGCGCCTGGCAGCGCCGCGGACGATAATGACCTGCTCGCGAAGCAAGAAGGAAAACACATGAACGAAGAACAAGACGAGACGAAAGAAGATGAAGCCAATCAGAAGAAAGCCAAGATTGGCTGGATTCTCTTCTTCACGATCTTAGCTTTAGTGATGATCGCCTGCATTATCGTGATAGCAGTGCTAAAAAAATAAAGATTGAGGCGGCTCTTCTGGCCGTCTTTTTCTTTCCTCTCCCTAAAAATAAAAAGGTAATCTTTAACATTTCTCTTGAAATTCCGTGATTATCCCACAAACTAATTATTGCAAAGAGGGGAGAAATCCAAAACTCCCTACATATGGAGGTAATAACATGCCCATAGTCGAGATCGCCCGAGGCGATGGCACTTTAGTCCAATGCGACACTGATGGCCACACCTTGTCCTATTACCGTTACCACGTGAAATTCACGCCGATTGAGTGGAAGATTCTTAAAGAACTCTACGAAGCGAAACCGGATTCAGTGGAACGGGTCGAACTGATCAAACTCATTTGGGGCAATGGCCGCGTTTTGCCAACGCGCACCATTGATGTCCATATCTCTTCGATCAGAAAGAAATTAGCCTATATCAAAGGCGCAAGAATCGACAGCGTCTACGGAACAGGCTATCGACTAGTTATTCTCAGCCGTTATTAAAGGCTAGGATATTAAAAATGGGGGGCGATTTTTTCGCCCTCTTTTTGTTCCTTCGAGTAGTATCACGGATAAGGAAATAAACTTGGACAGTGTACAAGATGGCTATCTTGTTTACTGGGAAGAAACCTCTATAGTTTTTGAGTAAGAGGAATCGACCTATGGAACCACTTGATCAAGCTGCTTTTTCTACCTTAACGAAAAAAGAGTCGGTCATGGATTTCGAGTGCGCCCTCTGCTTAGCTCTTTCGAGCGATAACGAAGCGGTCCGCGAGGCCATCGAATCCTCGAACTACAAAGACGAGAAACATCACGATTAATTTGCGTTTTTGATCCTCCTTAACGGAAAGGGGCCCGTTGAAGTGAAGTGAAGTGTACCCCGCTTTCTGGTTTGGTCCAGAATTCGGGGTACACATCAGCGTGCGGCCCCTTTTCATTTGCCATATTGAGAAAAACAACCGAGCGCGCCACAATATCTAGTATGGATAAAAAATACTTCCGCTCAAACGTGGTTTACCAGATTTGGCCCCGTTCCTTTTGCGATTCGAATGGCGATGGAATCGGCGACCTTAATGGAATCATTAGCAAACTCGATTATTTAGCGTCTTTAGGCATTGGCATCATTTGGCTCTCACCGGTTTATAAAAGCCCCAATTTCGATTATGGCTACGACATCAGCGACTATGAGGACATCAACCCCGAATTCGGCACTTTGGCGGATATGGATAAGCTCATCTCCGAGGCCAAGAAACGCGGCATTAGAATTGTGATGGACCTCGTGGTCAATCACACGAGCAATCAGCATCGCTGGTTCATTTTGAGCAAAGAAAAAGATTCGCCTTATCATCAGTTTTATTACTGGAGAAAAGGCAAGAACAACAACACCGAGCCACCCAATAACTGGACAAGTGATTTTGGTGGCAGTGCCTGGACTTTCGTTCCGGAAGTCGGGGAGTGGTACCTTCATCTTTTCGCGCCCGAGCAGCCTGATCTCGATTGGCATAATCCCGAAGTCAAAAAGGAAGTCGAACGCATTCTCCGTTTCTGGCTCGATAGGGGAGTGTACGGGTTCCGTTGCGACGTCATTAACCAGATTTGGAAAGAATCGCTTGAAGATGGCAAAAAGACTAAATATGTGACGGGCCTCGAACACTATCTCATGAAGGATGGGAACCACACGATTCTCCGTTCGCTCCATGACGATGTTTTCAGTCAATACGACTCCATGACCGTGGGCGAAACCTATAACGTCGATTTCAAGAACGCGCGCCGCTTCCTCGATAACGAACTCGACATGGTCTTTGAGTTCGACCATAGCAGCGTCGACAAAGGCTCTTTGCCGATCTTTAAACGCCATTATTCGCCCCGCCGGATGAAAGAGTGTCTCTTCGCTTGGCAAAAGGCCATCGACTGGAACGCCAACTACTTTGAAAACCACGACCAGCTTCGTTCCATTGAGCGTTATGGCGAAGCTAAGAAATATTGGAAGCAGTCGGGCAAGATGCTTGCGACTTTGCTTTTGACCTTACGGGGTACGCCCTACATTTACATGGGCGAGGAACTTGGCATGCTCAACATGACCCCGATTTTCCAACCCAACGAATGGAGAGACGGCGTCAATAATTTCATCTACAAGACTTTGCGTAGTTACCACTTCCCCGAGAAGATGTCTTTGACTCTTGTGAGCAATAGCAACCGCGATAACTCGCGAACTCCTATCCAATGGAGCGCGTCCCCAGGCGCTGGTTTCACGACTGGCACGCCCTGGATCAAGGTGAACCCGAATTATCGGACCATTAATGCCGCCCTCGAACAAGATGACCCTGACAGTATTCTCGCTTTCTATAAAGAGGCGATTGCCTTACGGAAAAAAGACCCTTGCCTCAACTACGGGAGCCTCGACGAAATCAAGACGAGAGGTTGCATCATGGCCTATTACCGCAGCTACGAAGGCGCGATGGATTTGGTCGTGATCAATATGAGCAAGCATAGAGTCCGCGTTCCCCGCGCTCTCCGTTATAAAGTGGCGCCGGTCCTTTTGACGAACTACAAAGGTGCGGCTCTGGCCTATAAGAAACACTTACGGCCATACGAATGCTTCGTTTGCAAAATCCATTAAGGCTTTGCAGGGTTTTCGCCTTTTTCCTTGTGCTTTGATTTTCCTTTTTGGTGTCTTTCGCGCGCGAGAAGTTTACACTAGTAGAGCCGAAAGAGGATTTTACTATGGAAGAAAAGCATCGCAGTGATTATCTCAAGTGGGACGAATACTTCATGGGGATTGCTCAACTGAGCGCCTTACGGAGTAAAGACCCCTCAACCCAGGTGGGTGCCTGTATTGTCGACGCGAATCACAAAGTCGTATCCATTGGCTACAATGGCATGCCGCGTGGCATTGATGATGAAGCGGTGCCTTGGGGCCATGGCGAAGGCTTAAACAGCAAATATCTCTATGTTTGCCATGCCGAATTCAACGCCATCTTGAACACTCGCGATGGCGCGGCCCTCAATGGCTGCATCCTCTATGTCACCCTCTTCCCGTGCAACGAATGCGCGAAGGCCATCATCCAGGTCGGCATCAAGGAAATCGTCTACAAGGATGACTTCCATGGCGATCAAGTGATTTACCAAGCCAGCCGCAAAATGATGGAGATGGCGGGCGTCAAAATCCGCAAATACGAAGGCAAATCCCTCACCGTCAGCATTCAATGAGCGAAAAACTGGTCTACCGTCTCTTAGTCGATGTCCTCGCTAGTGCCATCCTCGTCATGATTATCGGTTTCGCCTTCAATAAGCTCATCTTCGTGAGCGAGACCGGACTAAGCATCTATGTCATCGTGAGCGTATCGTTTGTGGTCCTAACCTGTTTAGTCGAAGAATTTATCTACCATTACCGAAAGAAGAATAAAGAAACGAAATGAAAGTCATCGAAGCACAAGATCTCTCTTATTCCTACGATGGGAAAAACGAAGCCCTCAGTGGCTTGTCTTTCGCCGTGGAAGAAGGAACCTATTGCGCGCTGATCGGACATAATGGCAGTGGCAAAAGCACTTTAGCCAAAATCCTTTCGGGTCTTATTGGCGGCTACAAAGGCCAAATCAGCATCTTTGGCACCGTCTTATCGAGCAAGACCCTTTTCGAAATCCGTCCTCGTCTCGGCATCGTCTTCCAGAATCCGGACAACCAATTCGTTGGCTCTTCGGTTCGCGATGATATCGCCTTTGGCCTTGAGAACCATTGCGTGAAGCACGAGGATATGGACGCGATTATTAATCAATACGCGACGGAAGCGGGCATGGAGAAATCCCTTGATGCGGCGCCTGAGAACCTTTCGGGTGGCCAAAAGCAAAGAGTCGCCATCGCCGGCGTTCTCGCGATGAAACCCGACCTTCTCATCTATGATGAGGCCACGAGCATGCTCGACCCCAAAGGCAAGAAAGAGATTCTCGATCTTACCCGCAAGATGCGAGAAGAGAATCCGAAGCTCACCATTCTTTCCATCACTCACGATATCGAAGAAGCCGCCCAAGCGGACCAGGTCCTCGTTTTAAACGGTGGCCATCTAGTTCTTTCAGGCACGCCCAAGGAAGTCTTCACGCACGTCGACGAACTTGCGCAAATTCATCTCGACGCTCCTTTCTACGTGAACCTCATTAAGGCTCTCCGCTCCAAAGGAGTCGTCATTCCTGACGATATCGATTCATTAACGAAATTGGAGGAATTCTTATGCCAATAGATTTCTCCAAAGTAACTTTTGTCTATAACCGTCGCTCGCCTTTCCAGTATGAGGCTCTTCATGAGGTCAATTTGCATCTCGATGAAGGCAAGTTCATCGCTCTCGTCGGGAGGACAGGCAGTGGCAAGAGCACGCTCATTCAGCATTTGAACGCCCTTCTTTCGCCAACGGAAGGCGATGTCACAATCGATGAGTTCGTGAACTCGTCTGACAAGCATAAACGGAGCAAGAAACTGAAGGACTTACGGAAAAAGGTCGGCTTGGTTTTCCAATTCCCTGAGTATCAGCTCTTCGAAGAAACAGTCGAGAAAGACGTCGCTTTCGGACCGAAGAATTTCGGTTATACCAAAGATTTATCAACGCAACTCGCCCACGAATCGTTAACGACGGTGGGTCTTGATGCTTCCTTCTATGAACGTTCGCCCTTCGAGCTATCGGGTGGCGAAAAACGCAAAGTCGCCATCGCGGGCATCTTGGCCCTCGACCCCGATATTCTCGTCGTCGATGAGCCGACCGCCGGTCTCGACCCCGAAGCCGCTCGCGAAACGATGGAACTCTTTGAGAAGATTCACCAGAGAGGCAAAACCATCATTCTCGTCACCCACGATATGAACATCGTGAGCCAATACGCCGAAGAAGTGGTGGTCATGGATAATGGCAAGGTGGCCGAAGTGGGCACCCCCGAAGAGATCTTTAGCCATCCGATTTCCCAATACTCGCTCGAGATGCCGCTCCTCTACGAGACGGCCCGCCAACTGAACGAAAAAGGCTACAAACTCAACGAAAAGAAGATCAAGAACATCGATGATTTAGCCTCCGCGATTGCCGAAGGGAGAAAAGAGCGATGAGCACTTTCTCCATGGGACGTTACGTCCCCTATAATTCCTTCGTCCATCGGATGGACCCGAGAGCCAAAATCTTTGGTCTCATCGCTTTAATGGTCGCCATCTTCATGGACTTTGGCTATAGCTGGACTTTGACCTTCACGATGGATGGCATCGCCTTTGTGCTTATCCTTGTCCTTTTGTGGAGCACTCACACTTCCTTTAGGCAGGTTCTTAATTCCTTAAAATCCCTGTGGTTCATGGCGATTTTCCTCTTAATCATCTACATTCTCATGCCGACGGGGACGTCAGATTGGCTCGCCTTCAAGATTGGGACTTATCCGATTTATTGGGATTCCATTTTGAACGCGGCGAAGATTCTCTTGCGTTTAATCCTCATGATCGAGCTCACGATGGTTCTTACCTCAAGCACCAAGCCGCTCGACTTAACGTACGCTTTCGAGTGGTATCTCTACCCCTTGAAGCTCATTGGTTTCCCTTCCCACGAAGTGGCCATGACCTTATCGATTGCCTTGCGTTTCATCCCGACCATCCTTGAGGATGTCGAACGAATCATGAAAGCCCAATCGTCCCGTGGCGTCGACTTCGCCCATGGCAAGATCGGAGCGAAGTTCAGAGCGGTTGTCTCTTTGATCGTGCCTCTCTTCGTTTCTTCTTTCATCCGGAGCGAAGAACTCGCGAACGCCATGGAGTGCCGCGGCTACGACCCGAAAGCCAAACGGACGAGATATCGCCAACTTAAGTTCTCGTGGTGGGACCTTTTGGAGACGGTTTTCGTCTCCGCGGTTCTCGCTGTCTTCATCTATGTCGCGGTCACGAAGTTCGATCCTTTCAAAGTGTGGTGGGGGCTCACCCTAAGATGATTTACCTGTGCAAGGTGTCATATCTTGGGGCCGCTTACTATGGCTTTGAAAGACAAAAGACCGTACCCTCGATTCAAGGCAAGATCGAAGACGCTTTAAAGGTCTTATTCCAAAAAGAAACGTTGATTCATGGAGCCGGAAGGACCGATGCGGGCGTTTCCGCGAAAGGTCAGACTTTCTCTTTCGAGAGCAAGGAAATCGAAGACGAAAAACAGTTTTTGTATGCCTTGAACCGCACCTTGCCGAGCGACATTTCCGTTCTTTCGATCGAAAAGAAAGAACCGGGTTTTGACGCGCGGCACAAAGCGACGGGCAAACGATATTCCTATTCGTTTAGACTCGGCGAGAAACGGCCTTTAGAATCCTTCCTTGTCGCCCAATTTGGCACGAGAGCCTTCGACGAAGAAAATTTCGCCGAGACTTTAAAGCTCTACAAAGGTATTCATGACTTCCGGGATTTCACGAGCAAAGCGACCGATAAGGACGCTTTCGTCCGTGATATCTCTTCGATCACCCTCACGAGCCACGATGGACTTTATCGAGTCGATGTGGTGGGGAATGGCTTCATGACTTACCAAGTCCGCATCATGATGGGCGTGGCCCTCAAGGTTGGCTTTGGGAAGATGACCTTACGAGAAGTCAAAGAGGCTTTAAAACCCAAAGAAAGAAAAATCATTTCGTATAAAGCGCCAGCCGAGGGGTTGACGTTAGAGGAGGTCTATTATGCCCCACTTCATTGATTACACTTACCACAGCCACACGAAACGGTGCGGCCACGCGAGAGGCGAAGACGGCGACTATGCCTCGACCGCCTATAGCGAAGGCTACAAGATCCTTGGCTATAGCGACCACGTGATGTTGCCTGGTATCACACAGAACGGCATGAGAGGGGATTTCTCCCTTCTTGATGGCTATATCGATTCGGTGCATTCGCTTCAAAAAGAATACGAAGGCAAACTCACGATCTATCTCGCTTTTGAATGCGAATGGTACTATAGCCGCTTCAGCCAGTATTACCAAAGTCTCTTAAAAGAGCGGGGTTTCGATTATCTGATTTTGGGGCAACACTGTTTCTTAACGGAAACGAACACCCCCATCTTCTATGGCCAGCTGAAAGATAAGCATCTCGCCTTAGAGATGTACACGAACGACATCATCGCCGGCATTCATAGCCGTCTCTTCATGTATGTGTGCCATCCGGACCTTTTTAGGGAGTGGTATCCAGCTTGGGATGACTTTTCCATTCAGTGCGCCAAACGCATCATCGAAGCCGCGAAAGAAGAGGACATTCCTCTTGAAGTGAATCTTGGATGCATCCGTTGGGAGAGCGCGGACAAAGGGTCTTTGGAAGAAGAACCGACCTATCCGTATGGTCCTTTCTGGGACCTAGTTTCGGCCAGCGGAAACCGCGTCATTTGCGGGGTTGATTCGCATTGCCCTGACCACCTCGTTCATTCCCCTTGGGAGTGGGTCGAAGAGTTTATTAAGAACCATCATCTTAACTACGTTAATCGTCTAGAAATCAAACATTCCATTAAATGACTTTCCGAAATCGCTATTTATAGCGATAGCGAGAGTGCTAGAATAAGCAAGCCAAAAAAGGAGAAATTGGATTTATGGGAAGACACTTTGAAGTCCGCGCAGCCGCCATGGCGGCCACCGCGAAAGCCAAGAGCGCGATTTACATGCGCGCCTCCAAGGAGATTTATGCCGCTGCAAAGAGCGGCATCCCGGATCCCGCTTCCAACCTCGCCCTTCGTAGCGCCATCGAAAAGTATCGTAAGACGACTCCGCGTGATGTTATTGAACGCGCCATCGAGAAAGCTAAAGGAACCGACAACGTCGCCTACATCATGGGCCGTTATGAATTCCTTGCCGCCGGTGGAGCTTACCTCATCGTCGATACGATGACCGATAACGTTAACCGGGCTCTTGTCTCGGTCCGCACCATCTGCACCCGCAAAGGCGCCAAGATGGGCTCGGTCCTTTATAACTTCGCCATGCAAGGCGTCCTTGATTTCAAGGGCACCAACCGTCAGGACGTCGAAGACAACCTCATCCTTGGTGATGTCGATGTTCAATCCGTCACGGAGCAAGATGGCGAAATCGAAGTCGTCGTCAATCCGAGCGATCTCGAGAAAGCCCAAGAAGTCCTTAAAGGCATGGGCGTCACCGAGTTCGATACGGCTGAAGCCACTCTCGTCCCGAACGAGTATGTGACCCTCAGCGACGAAGACCTTGAGAAATTCAAAGCCATGCTCGATGAGCTCAACGAATGCGAAGACGTTCAGAACGTCTACCACAACGTCGAGAACATCTAATTTAAGGAACAGCAAGAAAAGACGGGGCGACCCGTCTTTTCTTTGTGCGCGTATAATTAAATAATCCAAGGAGAACTTATGACTAAAATAGAACGTTTCATCCTCTATCCTTTATTAGTGGGCCTTCTGATTCTTTTTGGCTTCTATGACCTTCCAATCATGCAGGCTCTTTATGACCAGAGCAACTGGTTTGGTAGAGCGGGCGAACTCATAGGCGAAGCCCCCTTACAATTATTAGGTGTGGTCGCTGGATTATGGCTTTTCCGTTTCCGTGATAAATCCACGAAAAAGAGAAGCATTTGGTTCGGCGTTCTTTTCGCCTTCGTGGCCTTGGCCTTTGCCGCCTATGGCGGTGGTCAAATCTGGACGTATCTCAAGAACAAATACACCAACTATACTTGGCGACCGGGCGTGTGGATTGCTTTCCCAGTCGCCGCTTTGTATTTGATCGCAGGTGGACTTATCGCTTTCTTGCCGAAGATCTCCAATGGCAAAGAAGCCAAAGTCTTCAGCTATTACGTCATCATCATTTATTTCGGCGTCATCTTGCTTATGAATGGCTTTAAGTTCATTTGGGATCGCCCGAGATGGAGGGCCCTTGTTTACGATACGACAGATCCGGCAAGTGGTTTTGTTCCTTGGTACAAGATTTCTTTCGATGGTCATTTCACCGACGCGGAAGCTTCCTTCCCTTCGGGCCATACGATGAATGCCTTAGCGTGGATGATCCTTGGTTGCGCCTCCACGTTCATTGACAAGCTGAAAGGCAAAGAGTGGATCATTAGGCTTTCGGCCTATGTCTGGGCCATCTTAGTGGCGGTTTCTCGGACGATTAGAGGAGCTCACTTCCCGAGCGATACGACGGCCGGTTTCCTTATTTGCTTGCTTTTCATTGACTTGATGACAACTTTTTTCTGGCCCACGTTTCGAAAGAAGCTCGGCTGTCAAAATTCGCCCACCCCATCGGAAGAGACGAAAGCGGCCTAACGGTCTGAGGGACTATTTCATTAGAAATACCGTTGCGGTTTTCCTTTGACAACATACCTTAAGGTATGGATAATAGTCCACGGCACTACTTTGAAAGAGCGGACCCCGGTAAAGTTCAGTCTATCAAAAGAGAGTCAAAAATAATTGACTACGAAAGAAGGAAAAAGATTATGCAGCGTCAAACCACAATGGCAAAACCCGCTGAAGTGAAGCGCGCATGGTATCTCGTCGACGCCACGGACATTCCGCTTGGCCGTCTCGCGAGCCAGGTTGCGCAGATTCTGATGGGCAAGAATAAAGCCATCTACACGCCGAACGAAGACACCGGCGATTATGTCGTCGTCATCAACGCTTCCAAAGTGAAGCTCACTGGTGATGCCGAACACAAGAAGAACTATTACAACGTCTCTGAGTATAACGGCGGCCTCCGCACCCGTTCATCGGGCGTCATGCTCCGCGAATTCCCAGAGGAACTCGTCGCCCGTTGCGTCTGGGGAATGCTTCCGAAAGGACCTCTCGGACGTCAAATGGCGAAGAAACTCTTCGTCTACAAAGACGAGAAGCACGAGCAAGAGGCGCAAAAGCCCGTCAAGCTCGAGCTTAAGAAGTAAGGAGAAGCATCATGGCTAACGAAAAGAAGTACTATGGCACTGGACGTCGTAAGTCGTCCATCGCCCGTGTCTACATCACTAGCGGCAAAGGCAATATCACCGTCAACGGCGTCGCCGTCGACAAGTATATGCCGTATGCCACTCTCGTTCAGAACTTGAAGCAACCCCTTGTCCTCATCGCTGGGGATGCTCGTTACGATGTCACCGCTGATGTTAAAGGCGGCGGCTTCACTGGCCAGGCTGAGGCCATCCGTCTCGGCATTGCCCGTGCGTTACTAGAGGCTGGCGAGGATCGCAAGACCCTTAAGGTCGCTGGTATGCTCACTCGTAACCCGCGTGCCAAGGAACGTAAGAAGTACGGCTTGAAGGCCGCTCGTCGCGCTCCGCAATACAGCAAGCGTTAATCGTTTGAACTTAAAGAGCCTAGCACAAATAATGCTAGGCTTTTTTCATGGACGCGATAAAATGCGTGTCATGAACAAAAAATCGATGCGCTTTTATGGCATTGCCCTCGCTTCCATCGGGGCACTTTCGCTGGTGGCCCTTTCTTTATATAAGGATAAAGGGATCCAGCTTTTAGGGGCGGCCCAAGTCGGAACCGACATCAATATCACTATCACGGCAGCGGACTTCGAAGCGGCATCGCTAAGCGGAACGGAAGCCAGCGTGGCCGCCATTGCCTCCGTTACTTCAGAAGGCGATGTGACGAGAGCCAACCAAACGGGTACACCTTATCGGATTACGAAAAACGGCATCAGTTTTTTGACGGATCACTTTAAGGTCCAAGACGGCGTGGTCATTGGTTATAGCGATGATCCTTATGCCTCGGGCAGCAAGTTTGTCTTCTATAACGAATACCCTTCGACTACCGTCGGCGGTGGCGCGACGAAAGGTGATGGCTTTAACCAAGTCGTCTTGAATGATATGACCAGCAGCGCGAATGGCGGGGCCGTCCTCTTCGACAATGAGTCGAAAGTCTCGACGATGGTCTTCCCCTTCAATGACCAGTCCAGCGGCTCTTTCACCGCGGACACTAGAGTTTCGAGCGAAGGCGCCGATCGGGCCTATGTGGTTATCGGAGCCTATGGCACCGACATCAATTTCACCTCGATTACTTTGACGTACCGCTGCGCGAATGCCTAAGGAATGGTCGCGTAAAAGCGAACATTCTTTTTTCATATTTTCTTGTGGAAAGACGATTTTTCCAACAAAATGGGTTTATCATTCGTCATAAAGGTGAGGGGGACTATCGATGGACGTTAATGTCGACGAACAAATCCAAATAGCCACCTCCCGTTTTAAAGAGGATCCGATCGGGAACTTCACGCCTTTTTATGAAGCGACGAAACGGAAAATCTATTTCCTTATTTATTCCTACACGCGCGACTACGCGGAAAGCGAAGACCTGACCCAAGAAACATATGTGAGGCTCCTTGAGGATTCATCCCGTTTCAAGGTCCAGCATAATCCGGTGGCCTACCTCATGACGGTGGCGAAAAACCTCGCCATCGACGCCATCCGAAAACGAAAGCGAAACCTCGAGCTCGATGAAGAGGGCAACGCCGAAGTGATTGGCTTAGAAGATACAGCGATTGATGAAAGCGGACCCCTCCTAGAGGCAATCAAGAAGTGCCTAAGCGAATTCGAGTTTCAGGTCTACATCATGCGGGCCTTAAGCGATCTCCCCTTCAAAGAGATCGCCAAGGAACTGCATCGACCGGTTGGGACGTTGACGTACACCTATAGCATGGCAGTGGATAAACTGCAGAAAGGATTGGACAAAAAATGGATGAGCAATTTGACGTAAAACTTAAGAAAAAGGCTCAAGAGTCCTACGAAGTCAAAACTTCGGCTAATGATGTCCTTTCCGAATACTATAAGCGGCAAGATATGAAGAAACGCCATAACAACTACCGTGTTCCTTTCTATAGCGCCTTAGCGGCTTTCGGCGTTGCCTGCCTCGTTCTCGCGATTTATGTTCCTTTATCATTGCGAAAGACCAGTTCTAGTTCTTCCTCTTTGATCAATAGCAGCGATTTCAATGATGTTCCTGTCGCGCCCTTGAAGACTCAAGAGAAGGCTTTGGCCTATGAGGTCAAATCCCTTTATCCTTTGCTCACGAAGGCGCAGATGGTGAGCGGTTTGTCCGAAGGACTCTCTTATCCGAAACAAGAGGCCAATGAAGCCGAGAACGAAGCCTTTGAGAATGTCGTGGAATCTTACGAGAACGTCGAAAGCCCGATTCATCAAGCCTTCGTCGGCACGGATTTGGCCGTGAAGATCGAAAGCGGAAGTTTCGTTGGCACCAAAGGAACCTATCAGTACGCAGTGGAACTCGATGATGTCGGCCGTCTTCTCTATAACACTGTCGAGAGCGCGGGCGTTTGGCAAAGCCTCACGGGCGAGTTAGTTGATGATGGCGAAACCCTCTACACCCTTAGCGGAACGAATAAGGTGACGGAATCCCTTAACGCTTTATCGTTAACCTTGACGGGCAAGGAAGGCTTCTATTGCACGGTGGAGCAGAATGTCACCAAAGGGCAGTTCTTCCTCTCTTATAACGTGTACGCGTCCATGAAGCTGAAGTTGGCTTTCTCGATTCAACTCCAGCAATGGCAGCATACGAAGCCGGCGGTTGTGGCCAAATACTACTTTGCGAGCGAAGAAGAGAGTGGTTCCTTCTATGTCGTCAAAGAGTCTGACACGGAGTACAGCATCTACGGGACCCCATTTGCAAAAATATTACTAACTTACAACAATTCCGAAAGAACCTATAAATTTGATGATATTGTAATTACTGAAGATTAAAGAATTTCCAACATTTGGCCTCCCTCGTCCGTCATGGAGGTGAGGTCAAAAAAATGAACAAGAAAATCCTATCCGCGTCGCTTCTCACCCTGGGCATCGGCATGCTGGCTGGCTGTGGCAACACCACCCAAGCCAATGCCGCCACCCCGATGGAGCATGAAATTGTCTCCGCCGCCTTACTAACGGACGCCCAGGCGAGTGCTAAGTACCGCCAGGCGCTTCAGCGTAAGTCGCCCATCAGCTTTGATCCGAATGACGTCAGCGCGTCCCTCTCGAGCTTCGATTCCTTGGCCCTCGATTCCTATAAGGTCGACACCAAGAAAGCCACCTCTGATAAGACGGAGTACGCGAACAAGGACGAGATCGTCTATACGTTGCCAGACGGCAGCTTAGAGACTATCAATCTCTACTATGGCGAAGTGACGGAGAAGAGTTGGACCATCACGGCAAGCGCCACGGAAGATGATAACGAAGAAAGCGTCAAACTCCACGAGAATGGCTTCCGGAGCGGCGGATTTAGCGGGCTACTCGAAAGCGACATGGAGATCGACGATTACGACGATGATGAAAACGCCGAGGTGAAGGGCAGCTGGAAGAGAGGCTTGGCCGTCATCGCGGATACTGAATATTCCTTCTATAGCGAAGAACTCGCTATCACGGTGACTGAAGAAGATGGCGACAAGGAGACATCCTCCTTCTCTTCGTTCGGCTTATTCAAGCAAGGCTTTGTCCTAGCGGTTGAGCAATTCGAGGTGGTCGAAGGCACCGAGAGAGAAACCGCCTATGCCTACACGAAAATCGATGGCATCGAGTTCGAGCGCTTCCTTCTCACCACCGATAGCGAGGATAACGAAGCCCGCCTCGTGAGTGTCACTCCGACTGAAAAGATCGTGATTACGCGCTTCGAAAAGAATGGCAAGACCCTCTATGCCTTACGAGTCAGAGAACTTCATACCTACAAGTTCGTTGGCATCTACGAACGGGTCGTGACGAAAGATGACGCTGGCGTTGAGATGGTCTCCTATAAGCTTTACAGCGAGACCGAAACTGACGCTCCGACTGAAGATTAATCATTCCCCTCTCTAGAGGAAAACCCCATGCTCCCCCTAACATGGGGTTTTCTTTATCCCCCGAAGGCTAGTAAGATTAAAACTATTCAAAGAGGTACCGATATGAAAGACCTGGAAATCGAAAAATACTTTAAGCTTGAAGCCGAGAGGCAAAATAACGGAATCGAGCTCATTTGCTCCGAGAATTATCCTTCCAAAGAAACCCGTGAAGCCATGGCGAGCATCCTCGTGGCCAAATACGCGGAAGGCTTCCCGGGACACCGATATTATGGCGGCTGCGAATATATCGACGCGGTGGAGACTTTATGCATCGAAAGACTAAAGAAACTTTTTCACACCCAGTTCGCTAACGTCCAACCTCATAGTGGCTCCCAAGCTAACTTCGCGGCCTATCACGCCCTCATTAATCCGGGTGATACGGTTCTCTCGCTGGAACTCAATGACGGCGGCCATCTCACGCATGGTTCGCCCGTCTCCTTTTCGAGCCAAATGTACCATTTTGTTCATTATCCTTTAGGCAATGATGGCCATCTTGATTACGAGGTCATCAAGAAGTGCCTCGACGAAGACAATCCGAACCTTTTCCTCGCGGGCTATAGCGCCTATCCCTACGCGATCGATTTTAGGAAGATGCGTGATCTCATCGACGAGCATAATAAACATTCCGCCGTCCATTGCTATTTCATGGTGGATATGGCTCATATCGCCGGTATCATCGCTGCGGGATTATGCCAGAATCCTTGCGATTACGCTGACTTAGTCACTTCAACCACCCACAAGACCTTAAGAGGTCCGCGCGGTGGCGTCATTCTCACCAACGACCCCGAGATTGCTAAACGCATCGATAAGGCCATCTTTCCGTATTCCCAAGGCGGTCCGTTAGAGAACATCATCGCCGCCAAAGCGGTGGCCTTCAAAGAAGACATGGAGCCATCCTTCAAGGATTACGTCCGTTCCTTCATGGAAAACACCAAAGCCTGCAATGACGAACTCGCAAGACTCGGCGCGACCGTTTCCGGCACCGACAACCATCTTTTCTTGCTCAATGTCATGAAGACCTATGGCATCACGGGCAAAGAGGCCCAATTGAAGCTCGAAAGCGTGGGCATCACGACCAACAAGAACATGATCCACGGCGACACTTTAAAGCCCTCTGAGACCTCGGGCATCCGCATTGGCTTCCCCGCCGTGACAACGAGAGGCTGCACCAAAGCTCAGGCTATCAAGATTGCCGATATCATCGATGCGGTTCTGAAAGATAAGAATTCAGATTTATCCGCCTATAAAGCCCAAGTGCTCGCCATCACTTCCACTTGGAAAGACGTGATGGAACTCTAATTAGTACCTTGCTTCTTGCCTAACCCCATTTAGCGTTGTATATTATTAAGGCGCTTTCGGGCGCAAGTGGGCCTTTAGCTCAGCTGGTTAGAGCGTGCGCTTGATAAGCGCAAGGTCGATGGTCCAAGCCCATTAAGGCCCACCAAAAGAAAAGAAAGCCCCGATGCAAAAATCGGGGCTTGTTTCTTCTAAAAAGAGAATTGATACGATAAGATATCCGCATATGGGTGTTTAGCTCAGCGGGAGAGCGCTTCCTTCACACGGAAGAGGTCACTGGTCCGATCCCAGTAACACCCACCAAACGACATATTGCTCCGAGCGCTCGGAGCTTTTCTTTTCCCTCTGATGTGCTAGAATTCCGCGTCCTCATAATGGAGGTCAGATGATGAAACAACGCTCTCTCGTTTACCGTTTGTCGCTCGATGCCATGTTCGTGGCCTTGTATTTCGTGTTAGCCAAAATCACTTTCCCCATAGGCAATATCCATCTTACTTTGGCTTCCCTCCCGATTATTATCGCCGCGCTTCTATTCGGCGTTTCAGATACGATATTTATCGCCGCTTTAGGCGAATTCCTGATTCAAGTCTTCAGCTATGGTTTTTCGATTACCTTGCCCATTTGGTTATTAGGACCGATGGTTCGTGGCCTCATTATTGCGGTGGTAGCATCGATTTTCCGCAAGAAAGGCAAAGAACTAGATCATCGTCCTTTCGCCTATTACCTCACGACCGTAACGGCTTCGATTGTCGTCACTGCGGTCAACACTTTGGCCTTATATTTGGATGCCCTAATCATCGGCTATCCGGTCTCAATCGTTCTCCTTGAGACCGTGATTCGTTTTGGGACGGGAATTCTCACCGCCGTCCTGGTTTCTCTTGCCGCCCATCCTTTAGCGGATGCCTTGCGTCATTATTCGCCCTCATTCTCGGTAAAAGACCACGAGTGACGCACTTTGGCACAAAAGACATTCCTCTAAGGTTTGGAGGGTGGTATTATCTTTATCGGCTTCTTTGAAGCCTCTTGCCGCCTTAGCTCAGCTGGTAGAGCAACTGATTTGTAATCAGTAGGTCTTCGGTCCGAATCCGGAAGGCGGCACCAAAACGAGAAATCACCGATGCTACGATGGCATCGGTTTTTTGTTAGCTTTATTAAGACGATAATTTGAAAATTCCGAGTCTGGAAACGTTAAGAAAATAGGCGTTTTTCTCGCTATTTTCTCGCTAAAATTTTCGGTTTTCCGATTCGAAATGCAAAGAAAGCCCTTTTCAAACGTCCGATCGCAAGGCAATTACGGTTGCTTTATTTGCCATCATTAACTTCATCGATAAACGTCCAATCGGATGGTAGATTTTTTAATATTTGGGACCTAGCCGACTTGATTAGCTCTACATAATCGTCATACTCTTTTGGCGCTTTAAAACCGACAAACCGGAATTCCCTTCCATCATTGACAAACTCAGATTCATACAATGACTGGATTTTGTTTAACGTGCCTTCTAAAACTTTATTGTCAGACCATTCTTCAGGCATTTTGGTGTCGATTACAAAACCATCTTTGTCCAAAATCCAAAGTGGCCACGCCCCATATTCGACCATGAACTTAATTGTTTTCATCTTTTTTTCCTCCATTCCTGATATTAGCGCCAACAATGAATCCGTTTCCGCCTACCGTGACGGCAACGTAATAATTCTTCCCGCCATAAACATAGTGGTAGATTGGTCGGGTGATCCCTTTTCCTTGATAGCCAACGATTTCGCCGAATGCTACGGCATTAAGGACAAAAGATGAGATGTCCTCTTTGGGAACGCCGGCTTTCTCAAATTGGTCACCATGGGCATCGATAATATGTTTGAGACCACCATTATTGCTACCCTTTTCAAGCCAAATTATTTTACCACTATTCGTTTTCATAATGCCCACAACGTCATTTGCTGTTATTTTTTCCCCATTATTTTCAGCTTCTTTGATGAGTTTTTCCCCGTTTTTCTCATTACTTTTAAACCATCCACTTTTTGCCTTACTCATGTAAACTTTCTCCTTTGAAACGATGGTCCGTTTCTCCCTCATAGGACACGATCTCAATGCCCGCTTTTGAGAGTTCTTCGAAGATGGGATATTTTGAAGAGCCATAGACGAGGATTGTTCGTGGCATTAAGATCCTTACCATTTCTTTAATCCAACAGTTGAATCCCTCTCGGTTCTCAATTAATTTCAATCCGCTTCCTACAGTACCAATGGCGATAACACTATTTGTTTCGATGCCACTGAAACAATAATCGAAGTCATCTTTCGTTCTTCCTCTGACGTTATTGACTACTTCTAAACCTTTTTTACCGCAATAATATCCAAAAGCCCGCATACGATAGGTATTCCATAGGCATAGCGGTTTTGGGAAATCAGAATAGGTAGAAAAATCAGGCGTGATAATGCCTCGAAAATGTTTCAGGATGTTTATTGCTTTGTCTGGGCTAAACCAAATCCCACCTTTTGAGTCGAATTTGTAGTCATCGATATAGAAGCAAACAAAAGCGTCAGAAAAGAAACAAGCGTTTCCGTTTCGGATTTCTTGATAATATATCGACTTCGCTTGTGGCCAAGTGACTATTTGTTTCGGACATGAGCCCAAGATTGTGGGGCAGAAGGGAATCCCATTTTTGTCAAAGATAGCATCTTCAACTAATGTTGGGTTCCACCATATGGTTCTCAGACCTGGACGAATTTTTGAAATTAATTCCATTTTGGAGTCCCTCTTTTTGACAGCCCCATTTTTAAATAAAAACCTCGGCGAAAACATAGCCAGTTTGCCAATAAACAACGATGGCAAAATGCTCGTCAACCATCACAAACGAATTGCAAAAAAGAAAAAGCGATTTCACCCTCTTTAAATATTGTGCTATTCTATATTTGCAAAATTGCAAAATAAATTTGCAATATGCAAAGTTAGCAAAATTTGATTTGGAGGGTCAAACAATGGACCAAAAATCACTTGGGAAAAGAATTAAGGAGTTGCGGCTTCAAAGAGGTTTAAACCAAGAAGAACTTGGAGAAAAAGTGAAATTAACAAATTCCCAGATTTCAACATTCGAAACAGGGGCGAGGGGTGTGACTTTGGATAACTTAATTTTGATTGCTCAGGCTCTTTCCACTTCGCTGGATTATTTGATTTTTGGGAAAGGCGAAAAAGAAGTTGTTTATACTGAAGCTCCAGAAAAGAAACAAGACCGGGGACATCGGATCGCTAACTGCCTTGGAACGTTGATTAATGAAGGCTGGATTTCGGACGATCCAGAGCAAGGGCTATGTCTTTCCATTGGGCCTGGATATCGAAGCGTTGAAACGTTTTTCAAGTCTTACACAAACTTATATCAGCAACAAAATAAATATTTAGGAAAAGACACAAAAAAAGCTTTGTATGAGTCGATGGCGGAGAAGCTGAACGATGATTTAGCGGCGGAGCAAAACGAGAATGATCGGCAAAACGAGGAGGGGCCCGCCATTAAGGATGATGATTTGCCTTTCTAATTAATCTTTAAGTTTTAGCGAGAAAATTTCCTCGCCATTTTCTCGCCAATTGTCCCCGAACTGCGGAAACGCTTTGAAACGCAAAGGAACACAAACGGCATATACAACCCCCATCCCACGGGAAGAAAAGGAACGATTTGGAACGCTATGCAACACAACCGCATGGCCCCAGACCGCCTTTGCAATCAGTAGGTCTTCGGTCCGAATCCGGAAGGCGGCGCCAAAACGAGAAATCACCGATGCGACGATGGCATCGGTTTTTGATGGCTTGGTTAGCCTCATACTTGAAAATGCGAGTTAAGGATATCCCTTTTCGTCTTTTTAACGGAAGGAGTGCCATTAACCAACGAATTCAATTCTTCCGTTACTTTAAATTTGAGAGATTTGCAAAAAACAGGAATCAAAAAAATTATGCAATTTGCAAATAACGCCATAAAATATCGATTCGATAAAAACAATAATATTTAATATCAGTGAGGTTGCTTCACTGCATTTGTTAAACATTAAAAATATGTTGTCAAACATAATAAAACAGTTGTCAAACGCATCATCTTTACCGATTTTTTGTCTATGTAAACACTAAAAACTATTTTCAAACAGACAAAAATATTGAAAATGTCTATTTGAAACTATAATATTGCCTTATGGTGGACAAAAAAGAATTCTCAACTTATCACAAATTTTTCACCCTCTCGTCGACGGAATTCGATGCTTATGTCGCTCAAAGCAAGAAAGAAGGTACCGTCTTTCCACTTCGACTCAATGGTGAGGATGTTTTCTACCATCGGACAAATACTCTTTCCAACTCCTTAATCCTGCTGGCCTCTCTTGAAGGCAATTTTCGCGGGCTCGAGGGGAGTCTTTCAAAAATTGCCCAGGAAGAATTGATCCGCAACTGTTTGGTCGAAGAAGTTTATCAGACCAACTTGATTGAAGGGGTTTATTCGACTCGGAAAGAAATCTTCCGGCTTTTGGAAGATTTTGCCCACGCCAGAAAAAATAAAATAACTTCCATTGTTAACAAATATCGCCTTTTGTTGGAGCAGGGGTTCTCGCCGATTGATAGTCTCGAGGGCATCCGTCGTCTTTATGATGCCTTGATGGCAGGGGCCATCGAAAAGAAAGATCAACTTGATGGTGTTCTTTTCCGCAAAGACAGCGTGACGGTGACCGATGGGGTCAAAAGCGTCCATGGAGGCTTATATCCAGAAGAGCGAATTAACGAGGCCTTGAGTGTTGTCTTATCGATATTGAATGGCAATGATTTTACTTTTTATGAGCGGTCCGCCATCGCACATTATCTTTTTGAGTTCGCCCACCCGTTTTATGACGGAAACGGACGAACGGGACGTTATATCCTTTCCCTTTATGCTTTAAAAGAAAAACCAAGGGCTTTTGCTTTTGGAATCGCCGCGACCATTGGTGAGGGGAAAGCCAAATATTATCGCTCATTTAAGGAATGCCAAGACATCCGCAATCGCAACGATCTCGCCACCTTCGTAGGGCCGATGCTTGATTTTTATGTCGAAGATTACCGCCATTTAATTAAAGAAATTCAAGATAATAAAGCGGAGGTTGCTCTTTGGCAGAGCAAGCTTCTTTCCTTGGATCTTTCTAAAGGCGAAAAGAAGACGGCTGCCATCCTTGCCGAAGGGAGCGTCTGGTCCCCATATGGCGTGAGTAAGAGCGCGATTGCTTCCGCCACCGGCTTAGATGAGCGAAGCGTGCAAAGACATTTGGCTTCCCTTGAAAAAAAGAAATTCGCTCTGCGGCAGAAAATTGGTCGGCAAACGTATTTCCACCTTGCTAAGGAGTCTTTGTAAAATCTCCGTGTCAGCAAAGCTCTTTTTTACATAACGACCCTAAATTAAATCAAAGCGTGTCATGATAAAATATCAAATTTGATATCTGTCCAGTCATAGATATCACAATAATTTGGACAGCCAATCAGAATTTAATGGGGTGATATTTGATATGAAATTTGAGAATGTCTATTTTATCAACGGAACTGCGTATGCTGGAAAATCCACAATGGTTAAGGCACTCGCAGGAAAATATGATGGAATTGCCTGCGAAGAAAACTATCAGGATGCGCTTCTTGATGATTTGGATGCCCGTGAATTTCCAAGCCTAACCTATACCAGAGATTTGAAAAATTGGAGTGATTTTATTCGCCGAACGCCCGATGAGTACAATGCTTGGATTGATGGATGTATTAAGGAATGTACGATTTTAGAGTTAAAGATCCTTGATGAAGTGTCAAAAAAAGGCAAGAAAGTATTTGTAGATACCAATATCCCGGTAGAAATGTTGTGGAAAATATCCGACAAAGACCACGTTTTGATTATGCTTGCGGACCCCGACATATCGGTGAGGCGTTTCTTTGAACGTCCCGATAGAGAAAAGCAATTTTTGTATCAATTGTTTATGAAAGAGGACAATCCCGAAAAAGCGCTCGATAATTTTCGAGAATGCTTAAAGAAAGTAAACTCGGTTGATGCCTATAATAAATTTTTGAATTCGGGTTTTAACGTTATCGTGAGGGATGAAGCAAGGACCATTGAGGAAACCTTGGCATTAGCTGAAAAAGCATTTAAATTGGTTTAAACAAATTTCGTAATAATAGGCTTTTGTTTGCTTAACCTTATTTTAAGAGGACGAAGTGGCTTTCGACCTCTTGAATCGTCGTTGACGAAATGCCGACCTTTTCGGCTTCAATCCGCCAAAGAGGAACGGTTTCTAGAACTTGATGGATGAGACGGTTGACTGTTTGAGTCGCTAGGCCCATCGCCTTGCCAGAAGAGACGACATCTTCTAAGGCGATTCCGCTCCGTTTGCCTTGGATACGCATCTGGTGCGCCGAGGTATACGGTCCCTGAGGGTTGTAGGCGAAGGTCACATCATAATCAGGAGATAGACGCCACTTACCACGCCGGTCCATTAAGAAAGAGATGTTTTTAACATGGTCATCTTGATTGGAGAAAACGACATTGAAAACCATGCGTCTAAAGTATTCCTCTTTATCGATGGCATCGCCTAATTGATCGAGGACTTGAGCGCCTTGTTCGTAAGAATAGGAGCCAGGATTATTAAAGTCAGCATGATCAAGGCCAGCTAAGGACGCCATCATGATTTTGTTGCCATCGTCATCGCGGTCGAAACGCTTCGTTAAGAAATGGTAATGGCCATTTTCTTCTTTGATTTGGCAAGGAGTCATTTGAATCCCACAATGTTTGGCCAATAAGTAATAGACGTATTCGATGAGAGTGTGGTGTAGTGGATCGGGACCCTCTTTATCTCGGTTATTCGTGAGGCCGTCGAATTTGATGAGATAGTAATGAAAACCTGCGGGCTGTTTGACTTGGCCCGAACGGATTTCGCCCGTTACCTCATTAAGGGCAATGAGGGCTTTGGCTCTAGCGCCACCCGCACTCGAGGAAATCTGGAAGAGTTCGTTCATCTGATCGTCGCTCTTCGCGAGAGACCAAGAAGATCTTTCGTTCAGAATTTTGGCGGCGAATTGGGTTAGTTCGTCGATCTTTAAAGGGTCGTTTTGGCTTTTTCTTCCGCTTGTAACTGGAACGTATTCTAAAGCCCCCATGCCTCTTTTTCCAATGTAGGAGAGACGCTCAATCGGGGTAAAACTCTTAGGATCGCGTCCATTCGCGGCACACCACGCATCGATGACGGCGTTCCCGTATTTATCGGGCAACGAATCGGCAAAAATCCCAGGGAGACCATGAAACGAAGCGTAGGGTAGTTCCGGAAAGGAATAAATCCTCTCCGAAAGAGGCATCCAAATCGGTGAAAGAGCGATTTGGCTCTTCAAAAAGGAAGAATCGTAGTTAAAGGAGGCGGTTGATTCGTCATCCATCAAAGTCAGAGCCCCCACCAAGGTGCCCCAAAGGTAAACTTGGCAGCCGATCATTTTTCATCCCCCCATTTCCAATCGGAAGGGGCGGCCGTTCTTTTTCGATAGAACCGTTGCCGTGGCTTGCCTGTTTTTATGAGGTCAGTGGGTTTAGGGCCAGGCTCGGGGATGAGTTCATCGAGAGCATCAATTTTTCCTAAGGCTTTTAAATAAAGAAGAAAAGAAGAGAAACGGATGTTCTCGCCGTTTTCCATTTTGGAAATTGCCATAATGGATAGACCAGTCTTTTGGGCTATGTCTTTCTGAGAAAGGCCCTGGTTAATCCTCTCTTCTCTAAGCCGACTTAAGAGTTCTTGACGGATGGTGATGACATTTTGGGTGTTATTGAGTTTCACAACAACATTATACAAACAAATATCACTAAAACAATATTTACACTGTGTTTACTTAAACAAATATAATTAATGTAATAGTTGTGAAACAATAATTTTTAGGTTGTAAAATCCGTAAACGCCGGCTCATCTTTTCATCGATGCTGCCCAAGGAAATCCGGTTTTACCAAAAAAATCAGGCAATGAAGAGCCGAATGGCTTCTCTATCAAAGTGGCTGTCGATATTAGAAATAGGACAAATCTTCGAATTTTTGATCCAAGGCAACGCAGAGAACCAAAGCTAGTTTGGCGGTGGGACAGAATTGTCCGGTCTCGATTGAACTGATGGTGTTGCGGGAGACACCAACGAGGTCGGCCAATTCTTGCTGGCTGAGGTTCTTCGCGGTGCAGGCTTCCTTCAAATGGTTTTTGAGTACAAGTTTGTCGTCCATGGTTAGTTCCTTAACGATAGAGGCCGACAAAGAAGAAGACAAGAAGAATGATCGCGCAAATTCCGAAGAAAACGCTTAAGAGTAATTCATGGGTTTGCTTAAGCTTGTAATACTTATAGGCGAAGATTATGGCTTCATAAGCCGTGTAGGCTCCATAGATGCCCATGCCCATTGTCCAATTGCCGGTTTTGGCGGCAAGGCAGTAGATGACGGAAATAAGGCAAATAAAGACAACCGAACCGATGGCGGTGCCATGGTCTACAACATGTTTTTCCTGAGGATCTTTGCCTTGGTTCTCTTTGCGGCTTTCGGCTAAAATATCTTCTTTTTCCATAAAGACGCCTCTTCAATATGCCAAGTTTTATTGGCAATAGTGTCGGTTTCTTTCTTACCTAAAAAGGGGCAAATCCTTATTCACTTTTCTTTTAAACTGGTAGGCATTCGTGTTTGGCTTGATACGCATTGCTATTGTTCTTTCCATTTAAAGCCCGATTGAAAAAACAGGCTTTTCCACCCTTAAGGATGTAGTGGGGTATTCATTCTTTTGCTACCCTCAAATTGTTTCTTACCTTATAGGAGTAATTAACATGAACAAAAAATCTTTTGGAGCGTTAGCCTTAACCGCTTTAGCGGTCGTGGCTCTGGCTTCCTGCGGGCCGAAAGCGGCCTCCACCAGCAGCACGAACAATCCGGCCTCAGCGACAGGGACATCGGCCTCGGCCTCGGCTTCTAGTTCCACCGACAAGAAGACCCCGACATTATCCTTCAGTACTTCATATACCCTTGATAAGGTCTATGACGGAACGGCGGTGGCCGTCCCGACGAAAGGAACGGATTTCACCACCAATGGCGATGGCGCCGTTTCGATTGAATGGTACGCGGGCACTGCAAAAATCGCCGCCGCCCCTAAAGATGCCGGCAATTACACTTTGAAAGTGATTCTTGCCGAAAGCGCCACTTATATTGGCGCTTCCATCACCAAGGATTTCGCGATTACTAAAGCCACGGGCGCCCTGACTTGGGTTGACCCGATTTTGAACTATAACAAAGAGGAAGACGGAGCCGCCCTTAGCATATCCGCTTCTGACTTCTCTTTCGATCATACCGTTTATGCCCCCAAAGGCATTGAGGTGGTGTACGAAGTCTATAACGGCACGAGCTTTGAGACCTTGACGGCCGCTCCTTCGAAGGCGGGCTATTACCGCGTTTATGGCTCAATCGCCGGCACGGGCAATTCTGAAGCCGTGGTCTCTACGAAAAAAGAGGTCACGATCTTCCATAACTATGTGGCTGATCTAGCCAATAGCACGGCCCCAACGGAGAGCACCCCTGGCAGCCTTGTCATCCGCTGCAAATATTACGACATGATCGCTTTCTCCATTCCGTTACGGGTCGATGGCTCGAATTCAAAGGGCGCGGCTTACTATAAGAAAACCACAACCGCGGCCTTATGCGAGACTGATGGCGCGGTTACCTATACTGTCACCTCGGCCTTAGCGGACGAGATAGATGCGCGGGTCGGGGTCAACCATTTCGGCGCGACGGGCCCAGGCGCGAAGATCGTGGATTCCTTAACCGCGGCCTACAAGACCGTCACAAAAGTTCTTCCGAAGCTTCATCACGATATGTCCTATACCTTGGTCACCGCCCCAACGGGCACGACCGCGGGCGCTTATCATGGTGTTTGCAAGAATGACACCAGCCACACCGTGGATGGCGTTTTGCTAGCCGGAACGCTTCCGACTTACACCATCAATGATGCCAAAACCAAAGTGACGGCCTCCTATGCTATCGCCGCGGATGCGGCTAATGACTATAACGCTGGCACAGCCACCACGGAGATTACCCAGTGGACCATTGCCGTCGATCCGAATGGCGGTGGTTACCGCAGCGATGCGACAGCCAGTTTCTCGACTTCGCTTGTGAGCAAGACTGTTTCTGTCAGCTCCGTTGGCGAAGATGACCTCGATATGGGGGCTTCGTTCATTAACGCTCCGACGGGAATGCATCTTGGTGCCGTAAAACTCTATGTCGACGATGTCGAAATTGCCGATAGCCGCGATAGCAGCACCATAGGCCAGGATTACCGCTTTGATGCGGGTTTTAGCATAGGCACCACGCTCTCGACTGCCGATGTTAAATATGGCAACGTCACCGGCGATTCTTCCGCGGCCATCAATCTCTTTGGCAATATGCGGGTCAAACTGATCTGGGCCAACAACATTAGCGTTGTTGACTTTACTTCCACGGTTGGATCGTATAGCGCCGTTGATACGGTCGAGGCCTTCGGCGGAGAAAGCAAGTTATCCGACCTGAGTGTCGATTTGGCTAACTCCTCGAGCGATATCAGCCCCCTTTCGCGTGTAACCTATAAGGTTCTTTATAATGTCCTTGGCGGACCAGGAAACTTTGAGACATGGATGACCTACGATGCTAACGGAAATGGCACCCTCGCAAGTGACAGCCAGACAGTTGGTTATTTCGATGCCAACAATCTCTGGGTTGCCCGCAATGCCACGACGACTCTCTATCGCTTTGTCACGACGAAGATTGCGACAGCCTCAACGAGAGTCTATGACGACGCTGGAAACCTTGACACGACACTGAGCACCGTAGCGGCCCAAGCGGCGGATTCCTTCACGCCATCCTTGATGACGCGGGCTCAGACGGTCAATATCTCCGCTCTCACGACTTATTTCACAAGTCCGGAAGAAATCGACAACATTTATCTCGATGAAGCTCTGACGAAGCCGTTATTCTCCTCCATTGCTACGCCGACGGCCGCCACTTTGACGAAAAGTCTAACGTACAATGATGTCGATTACACGGATGGCGATGGCCATTGGTGCTATCTAGGAGATGACAACGTCCCGCTCTACATCAAATTAGCCGCCTCCGTCTGATCTTCTAACTATAACGAAAATAAACCCCACTTCCTGGCTTACCAGAAGGTGGGGTTTTATCAATGTGACGTTATTTCTTTTGCTTCGCCAAATAGGCGGCCAAAGCTTCTTCTTGGGCTAATTGCTTTTGGAAGGCCTTGCTTTGCTTTTCGATCAGCTTCTTATCGTCGAAGTAGTTGATGCCTAAGGCCCGACGGACTCTTGCTAGAGTCGCGGCGGCTTTGGCTTCGGCTTTCTTCGAGCCTTCTTCGAGAATCTTATAGACGCCCGGGATATCGGCCTCATAGGCTTTGCGGCGGGCTCTCATCGGCGCGAGAGTGTCGTTAAGCACATCGGCTAAGAAACGCTTCACGATGACATCGCCCAATCCGCCCTTCTCGTAAGCGGCCTTTAAGGCGGCAAGGTTCGCGTATTGCGGAAGGAATTTCGGGAAGTGCTCATCTCGAGCAAAGGCATCGAGATAGATGAAGACCGGATTGTTTTCGGTATGACCGGGATCTTCCACTTTGAGGTGGGTCGGATCGGTGAACATGCTCATGACTTTCGTGCGGACGGTTTTCTCGTCATCTGAGAGATAGATGCAGTTGCCAAGAGATTTGGACATCTTGGCTTTGCCATCGGTGCCAGGTAATCTCTTGCAGGCATTGTTGTCGGGTTCCATGATCTTGCATGGCACGAGGGTATTGCCGTATAAGGAATTGAATTTGGCGACGATTTCGTTTGATTGCTCAATCATTGGCTCCTGGTCTTCGCCAACGGGAACGACGGTGGCGTCAAAGGCCGTGATATCGGCTGCTTGAGAGACGGGGTAGCAGAGGAAGCCAGCCGGAATCGATTCTCCGAAGCCACGCATGGCAATTTCGCTTTTGACGGTAGGATTGCGTTCAAGACGAGACAAGGTTACGAGATCGAGATAATAGCTAGTGAGCTCAAAGAGTTCGGGGACTTGGGACTGGACGAAGATGGTGGATTTATTGGGATCGAGACCGGCGGCCAAATAATCGAGCGCGACTTCGATGATGTTGTCGCGGACTTTCTGCGGCACGCCGAAGTTATCGGTCAAAGCTTGGGTGTCGGCAATCATGATGTAGATCTCATCGTAATTGCCAGAATTTTGTAATTCGACCCTCCGTCTTAAAGAGCCGACATAATGGCCAATATGCAGTTTGCCAGTAGGGCGGTCGCCCGTTAAGATGATTTTCGGTGTTGGTTTTTCGTTTTCCATATTCGTTAATCCCTTTGTGTTTCAAGTCTAGACTCCAACTTCTTTTTCTTCAATGAAAGAAGATGAGTCTTTTATCTATAAAAGAACCTAAAAAGAGGATTTTGGACTGTTAATTGTTTTCTACGTTAGCGGTTTTCCGAAGAACGAAGTAACGGTAAACCATCGCTAAACCGATAAGCAAATCCGCTCCGCCAAAGACCATGCCGCCGATGGCGTTGTAGTAGGAGAAATCCACACCTGGATTCGTGAAGGCTAGGATGGCGATTTGGGCCAATAAGAGAGCGGAGAGGCCGTTGGCTAAGCTGCCGCATTTTAGGCCAATGAGAACGATATCGTGGCTTTTTCTTTCTTTTAGAAGGCTATAAATCGCCCAGCCTAAATCGACGAAAGCGAAGACGGCGATCGAGAGCCCTTCATAAAGGTTGTACTGGTCGATCTTTGGAAAGAAAAAGAGACGAGCCATGTAGGAGAGATAACAAATGGCTCCGACGCTGATGGTTAAGGCCATGAGGCCAAAGGCGGTGGTTTCGTTATGAGGTCCTTTCCCTTTTAGCCGCAAATACGCAATCATCTTCGTCATCATGGCCAAAAAGGTTACCATGGCCGAAACGCCGAGAAAGCCCGATGACATTAGAATGGCTAAAACGATTTTGCCAATGAGGGTTATAGCGTTGACGCTCATGGAAAAAGCTAAGGAAATACTCTCCTTCTTCTCCTTAGGCCAAGCCTCAATCTTTTCCCTTAGTTTCATAATGTAAGAAACGGAGGAACTCTTCCGTCAGGGTTTCAGGCGATTCTTTGGCTTCATTAGAAAGGTAATAGACCTCGAGGTTATAGACCGCTCCGGCGTAAAGATAGGCGGCGGCTTTGTCGCCCCGTTGGTGTTCGACGAAATCTTTTTCGATTCCGGCGTTGAGGGCTTCCGAAAGATAATGGACGAGTCCTTGATGATAGAGGGCGAGAAGGTTTTCTTTTTCCTTTGCGAGCTTTTCGAAACAGAGATAGACGAATTCCCGAGGGTCCGAATAAGGATTCATCGGGGAATGGGTGGCCAGGAACTCAAGTTCGCTCCGCTCGAAATAAGCGCGGATAATATCTTCCTTACTTTGGAAAATGCGGTAGAAAGTCGCGCGGGAAACACCGGCTTTTTTGGATATTTTCGTCACATCGATCGCGTAATAATCGTGCTCTTTTAGTAACGCGAAGAAGGCGTCGATGATGTAATCATTGGAGTGTGTTTCCATTACGGTGAGACGAAAGATGTCTTTCTGTCGCAAATAGGATGACACACCTTATCCCTGTGTTTCAAAGAAAAGAGGTTCTCTTTCGCCCATTTGAAACAAGAGCTAGCCTAGTGTCGCGTTCAGAAAAAAAGGAGGAACGTCATTATGGAAAACACCGTTAAAGAAGAAAAGTACGCCGAGAAGATGCTCGCTGAATATAGCCCCGAGGAGAAAGGCAACTCCGATTACGAGACTCTTAAGGAGCTCGACAAAAAGGTCAATCTCCTTCCGAAGATCAACGTTTATGTCATGGGGAGCATCTACACCTTGGTCTTTGGCTTCGGAATGGTCCTTTGCCTCAAGGCCATGAGTTTTGAAGGGCTTGATTGGCTCGGCTATGTGCTCGGATCCGTCGGAATTCTTGGTCTCGTTGGTAACTTTTATGTTTTCAAAGTCTTCTTGGCCCATCAGAAAAAAATTTATGGCAGCCAGATCATCGAAGTGTCGAAAAAGATGTTAGGCTAATTGAAAGCCAAGAAAGAATTCATCGCAGCCAGTGGGAGGAACACCGCTTATCGGTGTTCTTTTCTTTTTGCCATAATATACATTGACAATCATCAATATGATGTATAACATATTTACGCTTATCAATGTGTGGAAGCGGGGCGCGTCATGGATAAAGAAAAAGTATTGCCACGGATGGAAAGTCTTGCCGATGCGACAAGGCTAGAGATTGTTCGTCTTCTTTCCGAAAACGGAGAGATGTGCGCTTGCGAGTTATTGAAACAACTCTCGATTACCCAAGGAACCCTTTCGCACCATATGAAGGGTTTGGTCTCCTCTGGGATCGTGATGTCCCATAAAGAAGGCAAGTGGTGCCATTACGCCCTTAACGCGACAGCTTTATGCGAGTTAGCGGATTACCTGGATTCTCTCTGCTGCCCGAAGATCGGCGGCTGTTTGTGTTCTTGCGGTTGCTGCGATAAATAAGGTCGATTAAAAAAAGGAGCTACGGAGGCTTGTTTTCAGCATGGAAGAAATCAAAGAAAATATCGAACCTACGCCAACGAAAAAATGGTATCAACACGCTTGGCTATGGTGGTTGGTCGGCATCGCACTCTTTTTAGTGGCCTTGAATGTAACCTTAGGCCTCACGATTGGCTGGGAGAAAACCAAAATCCCATGGGATTTCTTGAGCGATCAAGTCTTGGGAATGAAATGGCTCAATTATCTTTTGGGGCTCGCCATCACCGGAATCGGAGGCACTTTTGCCACCGATTCTTGGCAATATCGCGTGGAAAGTTCAGTGCAGTTTTTCGTTTATGACTTCATCAAAATCGGTATTCTTCTTTGCGTGTTGATCTTCCTTGTCTCTTATGTTCAATCGTACTTTCCGCCTGAAAGAACCAAGAAAATCCTTGGCAAATTCCATGGCATCGGAGCCAACATCATCGGAGCCTTATTGGGCACGGTGACGCCCTTTTGCTCTTGTTCGTCCATCCCTATCTTTATTGGCTTTACGCGGGCGGGCTTATCGAGCGGCGTGACGTTCTCTTTCTTAATTTCGAGTCCTCTCGTGGACTTGGGCTCTTTGATGCTTCTAGTCGGCTTCTTTGGTTGGCCCATTGCCATTGCCTATGTCTTGGTCGGTCTAATAATCGCCGTCGTTGGTGGAACCGTCATTGAAATGACGGGCATTGGAAACAAAGTAAAAGATTTCGTCAAAGCCGGTCCTTCGGCTATCGATATTGACGCTCCGGAGCTCACAAGAAAAGACCGTCTTATCTACGCTAGAGACCAGATGTGGGGAACTTATAAGAAGGTCTTCTGGTACATCGTGATTGGCGTAGCGCTTGGAGCGGTGATCCATAACGTCATTCCGGCCGAATGGGTCGAGAACGTCTTAGGCGGCAACACGTGGTATGGCGTTTTGGTGGCTACCTTGGTTGGCGTTCCAATGTACGCCGATATCTTTGGAACGCTGCCGGTTGCGGAAGCCCTCTATGGCAAAGGCGCGGGTCTAGGAACCGTTCTATCCTTCATGATGAGCGTCACGGCTTTGTCTTTGCCTTCTCTAATCATGCTAAGCAAAGCGGTCAAGCCAAAACTCTTGGCGGTCTTTATTGGGGTGGTGGTCTTTGGCATCATCGCCATCGGTTATTTATTCAACGCTTTCGGCTATCTCCTTATCTAGGGGATAGATGAAATACATAAAGCAAGGATCAAGGAGGTATTTACCATGAAAATTCAAGCTTTAGGATGTGGATGCAAACGTTCAGTCGCAAACTATGAGGCGGTCGTCGAAGCCGCGAAAGAACTTGGTCTCGCTGAGGAAGTGGAGTTCTACAAGGATTCCGATGGCATCATGGCGATGGGCATCATGTCCACGCCGGCTCTTGTCATCGACAATAAGATCTATTCGATGGGTCGCGTCCTCACGGTTGAGCAAGCCAAAGAGCTTATAAAAAAGGCTCAGTCTGGCAGCGCTTGTTCGTGCGGAAAGTAACTAAACAAAACGAAGTCACGAGAAAAGGAATTCAATCTTCCTTTTTGCCGTGACTTTTTTGGTGTCTCCGATATAATGCGCTTATGAAATTGAATGCTGAGCCTTTAAAAACCGAACGCTTGCTGCTCCGCCCTTATGCCGAAGGGGACGCTCCAGGCATGTATGCATCCTATTGCCACGATGAAGAAGTGACACGTTATCTGACGTGGAATCCTCATCCATCTTTGGTGGATACGGAATCGTTTTTGCAGTTCAAATTAAAGGAACAAGCCGAGCCCAATCATTACGATTGGCTGATCACGCATGACGGGATAATCATTGGCTCAATCGATGTCGTCAAAATCTATGAAGGCGGTGGCTTTGAGGTTGGCTATTGCTTGGCTAAAGCAGCTTGGGGCCAAGGCTATATGAAAGAAGCCTTCCACGCTGTCCTTTCGTTTATGTTCTACGAAGCTGATTACTCTTTTGCGATTATGTCCGCGGATGTGAGAAACACGAGAAGCCGTCGCGTCATTGAACGGGAAGGCTTCGTTTATGACCACGAAGCCATCGAAGACCTGCCCTTAAAGAAAACCACCGCGAAGGTGGCTGTCTATCGTTTGGCGAAACAAGACTTCAAAAAATAAGACTTTTATTTCTTCTTCTGTAGACAAAGGGTGTGGCTTTCTTCGAGCAGCCTTTTCACGTCCTCAAAAGGTGTCTCAAGGCTTAAAACGATGCTAATCCAGTCTTTTTTGCTCATGTGGTAGGCTGGCAAATAGGTTTTATGGTCGATGAGCTTTTGGATTTCATCAGGATTCAGTTTGACATTAAGAATCTCAGCGACGCCTTTTTTATTGATGCCTAGTTTGGCATAGGGCACGTTCATGATTAAGCCAAACCATTTGGGGTTATTCTTTTCGCGAATCGTGCAATAACGCGGGAACTGCTGAGGCCAGGGATAAGTGATCTCAGCGTCATAACGCTCTTTTACGTAGTCGATGAGTTTTTCCCGCAAGGAATCACTCGTAAAACAATGGGAAAGAATATCTTCGGCGAGAGTCTCTGCTTCTTCACGGAAGGAAGCGACGAAACTGCCATGAGCCCCTTCGACTGAGAACGGGGCGTAGATTTCGTGAGAAACGGAATCAAGGAGATCAATCTTGAAGATATCTTGATTGAGGGTGATACGGAACGAAAAAGAAGGGTCAGTGGCGGTGCTTTTGGTCAAAACAAAGGCGGTGCCATCTTTTTGAAAGCCATACTTTAAAAGGCTTTCTTCAATCAAGCGGTGATCTAAAAGCTTGTCAGAGTAATCCATAGGAGCCCCTTCTAAAAATTATGATAGCCCATTTATTCTCGGCGATTGTCGAAAAGCACTCTCAAGAAGAGTTTTCGTTTTATGCCAACGATGTTTAGGAGCGGCGGGAGATGTCGAACGGCGTTCCTTCGGCTTTCGGCGCTTGCGAATGCTTGGAGGTAAAGATCAAGACAATCAAGGTCACGATATAAGGCAACAAGGCATAGATGATTTCCGCGCGAGGGAAGGAGACCAACGCTTTTAAGAAAGCATTATCCGAAGCCCCTAAGGTCGTGGTCATATTGCCCAAGGTCTTAAAGAAAGCGAAGAAGAAAGCGGCTCCGATGATTTTGATGGCGTTCCAGTTGCCGAAGATCATAACCGCCAAAGCCAAGAAGCCGATACCCGCGACGTCGCCATAGACGTCAGATGTCGAAGCAAGGACATAGGCAGTTCCGCCGATGCCAGCCAAGAAGCCAGAAATAGTCACACCGGCATAACGGTAGGCGAAGACATTCAGACCCAAAGAAGCGCTGGCCTCCGGATGTTCGCCACAGGAACGGAGTCTTAACCCGAAACGGGTTCGATAAAGAATGAAGGCCATCAAAGGAATGAGCACGAGGGCAAAGAAAGTCGTCTCGATGCAGATGGTGTTGACAGAGAAGGAACGGAAGAACGATTTTCCTGTGATGCCAAAGTTAGTGGGCGAGAAAGTCGACCAAGTCGGCAAAGTGATCCAGTCGGTTTCGACCCCGTCGTTGATGGCGGTGGAACCAATGAGGAAGATAGCGGGCGCCATGATGTTGATGGCTGTGCCAGCGATGGTTTGGTCCGCTTTCAGATGGTTGGAGGCAAAGGAAAGCAAGAGGGAGAAAAGGGCTCCGGCGAGACCTGAGGCGATGATAGCGATGAACATCGCAAGCCAAGGCTGAATCGTCCCAGCCTTTACTTGGGCATCGAACTGATGGCTAATCATCGAGGAGGTCATCGCGCCGATAACCATGATGCCTTCGAGGGCGATGTTTACAATGCCCGAATGCTCAGAAAACATGCCGCCATAGGCTACGAGAATAAGCGGAATGGCGAAAGCCACAACGAGGCCAAGGAACGTTCCCCAGATCATGGAAGGGGTGATGGTAGAAGCTAGGGTGATCATTTGCTAACATCCTCCTTTCCGGTCGTCGGTTCGGCTTTTGGCGCTTCAGTTCCTCCGGTTGGCGCCGGTTTCTTTTTGAACCATTTGCGCCAGAAAGGTGTGCCGCCATAACGCAAAATCATCATGCGAACGAAAGCGACGAACGAAGCGAAATAGACGATGACGCCGACAATAAGGGCCGGAATTTTGTGTGTGAAAGCGGAGCCTAAACCAGTTCCTGAATAGGTGAGATATTGAATGAAGAGGGCGCTGAAGATGCAGCCGATTGGATTGTTATTGGCGAGCAAGGCCACAGAGATGCCATCGAAGCCTTGCGATGGAATGCCAGAGTATTTGATGTCGAGGCCCGAGTTTGCTGCGGCCGGCATGAGAATATATAAAGCGCCGCCAATGCCTGCTAAAGCCCCTGAAATGGTAAAGGCCAGGATGATGTTCTTTTTCTCATTGATGCCTGCGTATTTCGCCGCGTCTTTGTTCAAGCCACAGGCTTTGATTTCAAAACCCAAGTTTGTCTTCTCAAGGACGAGCCAGACGATGATGGCGAGGATGCAGGCAATGACAAAGCCAATGGTAAAATTGGGGTCAATGCCCTCTAGACCCCAGGTTGGCAACACGGCCGAAGGATTGATGTTGGAAACCTTGGTCGTGGCTCCGTCGGTCACTAAGATCGCGGAATTCGATTGGCACACCATGTAGAAAATGCCTTGGACGATCCAGTTCATCATGATGGCCGAGAGAACTTCGTTCACGTTGAAGAAGGCTTTCAAAACGCCAGGGATGCATCCAACGAGCGCCCCACCGATAAGAGCTAATAAGATACACACTGGCCAGGGGAGTTTCCATAAGGCAGCTCCAACGAACGCGAAGGTTGCGCCACCCATATACTGGCCTGCGCCGCCAATGTTGAAAGAACCGGCTTTGAAGGCAAAAGCAACCGCCAAGCCCGTCATCAAAATCGGAGCGGAACTGTAGAAGATGTTGGCGACGCTGTTTTTGTCAGTGAAGCCAAATTTGATCATGCTGGCGAAGGCGGCGGGAGCAGCTTGAGGGTTAATGCAAACGAGAACAATGAATCCGACGAGCAATCCCACGACAACGGAAACGAGAGACGAGAGAACGGAAACGACCCATGGTTTGTGGAAAAATGTCGAAACCCGTGACTTGCCGATCGGAGCGGTGTTTGCAGTGTCACTCATGGTCCTTTCCTCCTTTCTTCGTCACTTTGCGAGGCGTCTTTTTGAGCGTCCTTTTGCTTGGATTTTCTTTAACTATTTCCTTTTGGGCGTCCGATTCAGTTTTGACTTCCTCTTGTTTGGGCTCTGGGGCTTCCTGGGCTTCTTTGGCGTTTTCGACCTCAGGTTCTTTCTTTTCGACGATGTTCGCTTCTTTTTCAGCGGCTACGGCATCGTCAAGAACGGTTTTTCCTGCGACGAGGCTGTTCTCAACGGATGGCAAAGAAGGCAATTCCATCCTTTTCGCGCCTGACATATACAGGCCTAATTCCTGAAGCGTGATCTCTTTTGGATTGAGATCGGCCACGATTTCGCCTTCGTACATGACCAAAATGCGGTCAGAGAGATTCATGACTTCTTCAAGCTCTAACGAAAGGAGAAGCACGCCTTTGTCTTCGTCGCGGGCTTTGACGATTTGGTTATGGATGTATTCGATGGCGCCAACATCCAAGCCACGAGTGGGTTGGCAAGCGATAAGCAGTGGGGTTTGCCGATCTAATTCTCGTCCGACGATGGCTTTTTGCTGGTTGCCACCCGACATATCGCGAACGATTGATTGTGAGCCTTTGCCACTGCGAACATCGTATTGCTCAATGATCTTGTCGGAATAGCTATGAATGGCTTGGCGATTGATCCAGCCGATATTGGAAAATGGCTTTTGATAATAGCGTTCCAAAACCATGTTGGACTGCAAATCGAAATCGAGGACGAGTCCATAGCGGTGACGGTCTTCCGGAATATGGGCCACACCAGCTTCGTTACGTTGCCGGACCGAAAAATGGTCGAGTTGGATGTCTTCTCCATTTTCGGCGACATTGCGGAGATAGATTTTGCCTGATTTGGCTTTCTCTAAGCCCGTCAGAGCGTAGATCAATTCCGTTTGGCCATTGCCCTCAATGCCCGCGATGCAAGTAATCTCGCCTTGACGGACATCAAAGGACACGTTCTTGACGACCTCTTTATGCTTAGCGTGAGAATAAACACAAAGGTCCCGAACCGAAAGAATGGTTTTCTTAGGCTCGCAGGGTTTCTTTTGAACAACGAGTTGGACATCTCTTCCGACCATCATTCGCGAAAGTTCCTGGACATTCGTGTCTTTGACGTTGATGGTGTTGACGACTTTGCCTTTGCGTAAGACGGTGACCCGATCGGCCACGCCCATGATTTCATTGAGTTTATGGGAGATGAAAAGAATAGTTTTTCCTTCTTTCACCAATTCACGGAAAGAATTCATGAGTTCATCGATTTCTTGTGGGGTCAAAACGGCCGTCGGCTCATCGAAAATCAAAATGTCGGTTTTGCGATAAAGCATTTTGAGAATTTCGACTTTTTGTTGCATGCCGACCGGCATGTCTTGGACTTTCATGTCCAAATCGACGCCGAAATGGTAATGTTCGCAGAGTTCTTCGATTTGCTTCCTAACTTTTTTAGGATGGAGAACGCCTATTTTATCAACTGGTTCCGCCCCTAAAATTATGTTTTCAAGCCCTGTGAAGCAATCGATCAGCATGAAGTGCTGATGGACCATGCCAATGCCCAATTTTGTCGCATCGTTTGGGCTCTTGATATTGGCTTTTTGACCATTGACGAAAATCTCGCCTTCGTCAGGAGAGTAAAGACCGAAAAGAATCGACATAAGGGTGGATTTGCCTGCGCCATTCTCGCCCAATAAAGCATGGATTTCGCCTCTTTTCAGTTCCAATGAAATATCATCATTGGCCTTGATGCCAGGGAAGGATTTTGAAATATGCCGCATCTCGACGACAAACGGTGAGGAAGGGTCGGCGGCGACGGTTTCCGTGGCAGCGACTTTTTTCTTGAAAAGATGCAACATGTTCCTTGCTCCTTATCTTGACACAAAAAAGCAAAATTCTAGAAAGAAGGCTTGGCGTTTTTGCGCGCCAAGCCCCCTTTAGTTAGCTTTATTTCGAATCGTAGTGGACAGTGACTTTGGTTAAACCAGTAATCGCGGCTGTCGGATCAGAATTGCTGCCATCGACTTCCGGAATAGTTGGGCTGCCAGCTTTGACCTTCTTAAAGAACGTTTTGTAATCGGAAACGCTCCAGTTGGTCAATCTCCAAGAGCCTTCATCGGTCGGAAGACCAACCGCGTTGGTTCCGGCATCGACGTCGCCATCTTGGACGCCCTTATAGACAACTTTGGCCGCCACATCAGTTGTGAAGGCTGGTTTGCCATTGGTGACGTTCTTATAGGCATCGACAAGATACTGATTCACGAGCGGTTCCATCTTTTTGAACGCGGAGGTGATGATAAGCGGAGATTCGCTCGATTGGTCGACGTCGACGCCGATTAGCTTAGCGTCTTCGGTGCCAGTGGACTTGTTGACGTTCTGGGCCGCGGTTAAGCAAGAAGAATAGATGCCGCCGCCACAGGAGAAGACAACTTTGGTGCCAGCGCTGTACCAAGAGGTCATCTTGGTGGCAATATCGTTATTCGGTGTGAAGACGCCCGAATACCAATAGTTCAGCGAAATCGCGCCATCGACTAAGTTCATGTCTTTGGCGGCTTGTTCAGCGCCCGCGACATAGCCTTCGCCGTATTTGGCAACAGCCGGAACCGCCATGCCACCTAAGAAGCCCAATTCCTTGTAGCCTTCCTTAACGGCAGCATATCCAGCGAAGTATCCCGAGTGATGCTCGTAGTACTTAATCGAAGTGACGTTGGACTTGAAGTTATAAGCGGTATAGCCGTTATCATCGTCACTAGGATCGCAGTCGACAGCGAGGAAGAGGACGTCCGGATACTTGTCTTGGACGACTTTGATCGTCGAATTGAACTTGTAGCCCGGCATGACGACGACTTTTGCGCCATCCTTAACCAAGGCGTCAATAGAAGCGACACGGGCGGTGGTGCTATCACCAGAAGGCTGCTTGTATTCGGATTTGGCGCCAGTGTCGGCGCAGAAATCCAAAACACCTTTCCAGCAAGCCTGGTTGAAGGAGTGGTCATTGATTGATCCAACATCGGTGACCAAGCCGATCAAATCAGTGACAGTGGCTGGTTTGCTAGAACTTGCTGGAGTGCCGCACCCGACCAAGGTCAAGGCGGCTAACGACGCGAGCACGAAAGTCGATTTCTTCATACAGTTGATTCCCTCCTATGTATGAATTTGGAGCAAACAAGAAATCGTGCTTTCTCTATGTCTTGGTTTAGACCGGAGTCTTTTGCCTCATCATAAAAGTCGCGCAACATGTTTCTTACCGAAACAAATTTCCGATTTTATGTTTTCTTCGAATTTATTATAGCAACTTTCTTCCAAACGCAAAATTCTATTTTTTTGATTACGATTTTATTAATAACCGCGATTTAATCGGAAGTTATGTTTTATTATTTAAGTTGTTCTATTCAAAAAAATGAATTATTCAAAGATGAGACCTAGAATTATGTTGTCTTTCGTTGAACAAAATAAAGGCTACTTTATAATTTCTATTGAAGGAACTGCTATGGAAAAAAAGACAGAAATAGAATTATCGACTTACCTCAAGAGAAACCAATATGCTTGGTTCTCAACTTTTCCTGATCCTAGTTATGGTTTCGACGTTGATATTGACGTCGAAGCGGTGGTGAGGCTTTCAAAAAGCCGTGGCGATTCTTTCTTTCCTTATTTCTTCTATTTGGTCATGAAGGGCGTTTCTTCTATCAAAGAATTAAGGATGCGGGAAGAAAAAGGTCATATTTATCTCTATAACGAAATACATCCGACGTGGACGGTTATGAGCGATGCCGGCGTTTACGTGAACGTTGGTTGCCCAATGGAAAAAGACTTTGGCCTTTTCTACGAAAAGGTTAAAGAAATGACTGAGAAAGCCAAGCGTCTTTTGCCTAACGATGAACTAAATCAAGATCCAATCGTTAATTTACCTAATGTGGTCTACGCCACGTGTCTTCCCCAACTGGAAATTGTAGGAATGAAGCATCCGACCCCCTCTGGCGATCACGACAACCTTTCTATTCCGCGGATTTGCTGGGACAAATATCGGAAAGAAGCTGATGGTCATTATCATTTGGTTCTCAATATCACCGTGAGCCACGCCTTGGTGGATGGTTTCCCTTTAGCCGCTTGTTTTAACCAAATCAAAAAAGATTGCCTCGCTCCCGAAACAATCCTTAAGAAATAACTTGTCAGGGAGCAATTGTGAGGGTTGCCTCTTTATTTTTTGGCCAGGAACAATGCCAATTTTTGGTTCAGTTTCGAATAGACGTGCTCTTTAAACCAAGGCTCAGTCGAAGCGTCAATTGCTCCTTGAAGGGTGAACCAGCGGACGCCACTATTTTCATCTGGCTTTATGAAAAGCTGATCTTTGTCGTCTACTTCCAAAAGATAGCTCACGTTAAGGTGAAGGTGCGAAGAAACATATTGGCCACGTTTGATATGGCCGTCGACGGTAAGAACCTCCAAGGAAAAAATATCCTTAGATAAGGCTTTGACATCCGTGACTCCGCTTTCTTCTTTGACTTCACGGATGGCCACATTCAAAAGATTTGTGTCTCCATCCGCGTGGCCGCCGAGCCAACTCCAGGATTGATAGATATTGTGATAGACCATCAGGACCTTGTCATGGGAAGGATTTACGACCCAAGCCGAGGCGGTCATATGGGCTATGACGTTCGTTCTTTTAAAAATGTCTTTTTCGTTTTTTAGGGCGTCCAAAATAAGGGATTTATCTTTGGCTTCTTGTTCATTAAATGGGACGTAAATCTCAACTTCTTTTTCAATATCCATGCAAAAGTCCCTTTTTCTTTAAATTCTAAAGGATGCTTCTCTAACGGTCTTTAAACACACCGGCGAGTCTTTCTTCCGAGAACTCCTCTGGTTCAGCCTGACGTTTCATATCGCCTTTTTCGGCCCGTTCCAGTTGTTCTTTGGCTACGCAGACCAGCACTTCGATAGCGGCGTTTTCAACGCCATCGTTATTGATGATGACGTCGGCGTAGTTGCTCGAAGGCAAAACGATTTCTTTATACATGGGCTGAACGGTTGAGAAGTATTGATTGATGATGTTTTCAAAACGTCGAGCTCTTTCTTCGTGGTCGCGGATGATACGGCGTAAGAAGCGTCTTTCGTCGCTCGCGGAAATGAAGACCTTGAGGTCACTTAAGTCACGGAGATCCTTATCGACGAGGGCCATGATGCCTTCCGCGATAATAAGGTCTTTCGGCACAATGCGTTCAGTCTTTTGAGCACGAGTCAAAATCGTGAAGTCATAAGTGGGTTTTTCGATGGTTTTGCCCGCTTTCAAATCGGCGATTTGCTTCCGCATCAAGGGCCAGTCGAAAGCTTTCGGATGGTCGTAGTTGACCTTCATCCTTTCTTCCATCGACATATTGGCTTGATCTTTGTAATAGTCGTCCAAGGTGATGTAGGTGACCTTATCGGGTCCTAACGCCTTGATGATACTTTCTGTAACGTAAGTCTTTCCAGAGCTGGAGCCTCCGCCGACGAGAATTAATCTGGGCATAGTAATCCCTCCAGCCTTTAATTATAAGATGAGAGCCTTTCTTACCCCAAAACTTTTAGGATTTGAGTTGCCTTTTTCTAAAGAAAAATGTTTTTTGTTGCATTGGTTAACGGAAGAGCATAGAACCTATAGCGTTGGCAAAATACGAGATGAGCATTTCGTTCATCTATCGATTATTGCTAATAAACCAATGTTTCTCGCCAAAAGGTGAGCGGCGAGAGAGCGGTTTCTATAGTCACTAAATCCCATCGGAGGACTCACGGTCGTAACCGCGCAGTCGAATAGAAGATGTCGGGTGCGCCCGAATTGCGCTTAAGCGCAGTCGGACGTTTTTTATTGGTGGTGGAAGTTATTCCTTCCTCATCTTGCCTTTCAGGGAGTGGACACGGATGCTGCCGCCTTGGGTCTTTACGAGACCTTTCGCGTAGTTAATGGCTTCCTCTTGGGTAGAGAAGAGTTTGATGGCTTTTTGGCCAGTCGCTAGTTTGACTTGCCATTGGCCGCTTTCTTGTTTAGAGATGTGGTAGACACGCGGACGATTCATGTAGTTATTCGGATCAGCGGTTTGAGCGGCCTTTTCATCAGCCTCTTCTTTGGCTTCTTCGGCGGCCTCGTCATCATCGCTGTCTTCGATTACTTGAGGTTCTTCCTCTTTCTTTTCTTCAACGGGTTTAGTTTCTGCCTTTTTGACCGCTGGTTTTTCTGCCGGTTTCTCAGCAGGTTTTTCTTCGGCTTTCTTCTCTTCGACTGGAGCAGATTTTTCTTCTTTCGGCTCTTCTTTCTTCTCATCTGAAACGGCTTCAGTGGCCGGAACCTTGGTGAGCTTGCCTCTTAATAAGAGGACAAGGAGACCGACGAGATAGGTGCCAACGATGATTCCGCCCCACCATTCGGCGATGAAATACCAAGGATGACTCGTGACATCGATGAAACCATAGGGGTCTTTGATTCCGCCGACAGCTTTGGCCACGAGAATGGCCATCGTAATGCCATAAATAAAGACAAAGATTAAAGGATATAAAGCCTTAAGCGGCTTTTTGTTCCAAACTGGTTCGTGTTCGAAAATCGCAAAGGAAACGAACGCCAAAATAGGATTGACGACATGCACGAATACCATTCTTGGCCAGCCAATCATATTGGCCCAGCCCATAGTTGGAGCTAAGTAGCAAACAACGACGAGGAAAGTTAATAGTTCTGCAACGGTGGCAACAAATTTCAAACCAGCAACGAACCGGCAGATTGGTTTCTTGCTCGCTAAGGCCCCGATATCGGAAATTATCATCAATAAGGCCGCGATGATTAAGAGGATGTTGCTGTCTTCGGTAAAGAATTCAAAGACAGACAGACCCATCTTGGTTCCGCCAGGGTAGATTCCAATAACGGTGTCTAGTAAAGCCCATAGACCGCACAAAACAATGACAATGTTTAAGACGAGCGAGACAATGTAGTGTGATTTTTTCATGGATTCCTCCTATCACGTACAACTATTCATTATACCTTTGGAGTAAAAAGTTTTGGGTCAAAAAATGATTTTGTGCGCTTTTAGCTTTTCGTCCGCCAAAAGCACCTTCGTCTTTTATTTCTTGATGGGGTTTATACTTTATATAAAGACAGGACCAAGACATGAAAGAATATTCGGTTTACGGAAATATCGATGGCGGCGTTCCTCTTATCCTTATTAATACATATGAAGGCGATGGCTCAAGCGAATGGGAAGCATTGAAGAAGATGAGCCTTCCTCCTTTCACCCTTGTGGTGGTCCACGGGATGGATTGGGACGCTGATATGAGCCCTTTTCCGGCTGACCCAGTGTTCAAGGGCCAAAAGCTTCTTGGACATGGTCCCGAATATCTTTCTTATCTCTTAAAAGAAGTGGTCCCTAATGTGCAAAAATCTCGGCAAATCCCATTTACTTGGATGGGAATTGCAGGGTATTCGCTCGCCGGATTGTTTGCTTGCTACACCTTATTTGTTGATTCGCCATTTAGCCGTTTTGCCTCCGCTTCGGGGTCCTTATGGTATCCAGGATTCCTGGATTTTGCGAAGAGCAGCGGAACCTCCTTAAAAGGTAAGAAAGTATCTTTGTCTTTGGGCGACAAAGAAAGCCTTACTAAGCATCCGGTTCTTTCGACGGTGGGAGACAAGACCCAAGAGTTCTTGAACCTCGTTAAAGAAAAAGGCGCTGAAGCAACCTTTGATTGGAATCCCGGCAACCATTACGCTGAGCCGGAAGCGCGCCTAGCGAGAACGATCGCGAAGTTGTTTTAAACTTGCGGAAAAACCAACATCTGTTAATTTGCGTTTTTTCTTGTTTCTTAAATGCCCATGCGACGATGCTAAAGGTTTCTTTTTCAAGTCTTTGAAATTTTTAATTTCACAGTTTAAAAATGTAGTGTTATTCATTTACGTAAAGGACGATAATTTATAAGAGAAAAAACATGCCAGCTATTGATTCGAATTCTCGACATTTGAAGAACGCTTGGGCCTGGATTGGGCTAGCTTTTGCCGTTATCGTCATCGTTCTTTTCTCGACGCCGTGTATCGTTGCCCATTATGCCGTTCCCGGTCGTGACAGCGAAGGGAACGATATTATGGTTTATTCGACTCAGGCTTATTTTGTCGCTTCCCTTCTTTGGAGATCGAGGGTGTTTGCCTTCATGGATTTTTTGATTCCTCTTCTTTTTGCGTCTCTTTTAGTTGTTTCTCTTTTGGCTTTGTTTCTTAAAACTAACGAGCTAATCGAAAACAAACTTACCATGGCGGTCGAGATTATCTTTTGCGTCTCTTTCTTCGTCTTTTTACTTACCGGTTTGTTTACGTTGGCTTCTATTCCCACCAAATAGAGGGGGTTCATTATTATGAAGATCAAGCGTTCTCTTCGAGATGCCATCTATATGCATATAGCGCTTTCCATCGTGCTTGCCATTATGTTCGCTATTGGTCTTTCAGTGTATTTGCATCCAGAGGCCAATCCAAAAGCCGGAAACGGCGGAATCGTCATGACTTGCATTTTTGGGCCGCTGTTTATAATCGTCCAAATCCTTTTGACCCTTTGGTATATTACCGGTCCGCGTTATCCATTAATCATTGGGAACGGTGTTGTCACGGTTTTTAACCTTTGGCGCAAAACTTCTTTTAAAGTTGAAGATATCGTTAAGTGGCGTACCAATAAACCTTATTGGCGTTCGACCAAACCTTATAAAAACCAAGTTTTCTTTGAACTTTATGATGGTCACGTTTATGGCATTTCGGAATTCGGTAAAGACGTAAGAACCGAAATTGACGGCCTTGCCAATTTGCTCGGCTTAGAAGAAGGAGTTTTGCGTTCCTCCCCCTATGTTGCAAAAGCCGTTGACCATTACACTGTTCAGCGAGGACTTAGTGGTTGGAGATATTTCTTTTTGATCCTTCTTATGGGGACGTTTTTCTTAGGCGTTTGGGGTTTGTGTGGTTATTACCTGGCCGACCCTGATAATGGTTGGCCTAAATACCAACCCGTCTGTAAGATAATCGCGATTGTTTCTTTTATCTTCGCTTTTGTATCTTTGGCTGGCTTCGTATTCATAATGGCTCAGCGGAAGGATAAGGCGGTTTTCGGTAGTAATTCCGTTTCTTTCCACTCAGGAATGAAGCTTGTTGTTTTGCCGTATTCCTCGCTTCGTAGCGTTTCGACTGTCAAAACAGATTTCGGAACCAATAACTATGTCGTCACTACTCTTGTTATTAAGGCCAAAGAAAAAATTTATAAGGTTCCTTTTGTCAGGATTTCCGAGGTAGACCGAAAAGAAGTTGAACATTTGACGAATCGCCCTTGGGGTCAAGACGTTTGATCTTCATTGAATAAAGACGCGAGCCGTTTAGAATTATTTTCAAATGGAAAACTATAAAGAGCCAGGGTGGATTGAGGTTATCACGGGACCGATGTTCGCCGGCAAAAGCGAAGAGTTGATCCGCCGTGTGCATCGTTTGGATTATGGTCATCGTTCCTATATGGTTTTTAAGGCGGCCATCGACACCCGTTATTCGGTGGTGGATGTCGAAAGTCATAGCCATTACAAAATGAAATGTCAGCCCATTAAAAAGGCTGAAGAGATTTTGGAATACCTCAAAGTTAAAACCGTTGAAGTTGTTGCCATAGACGAAGTCCAGTTCTTGAATTATGAAGTTGTTGGAATTTGCGATCAATTAGCCAACGCCGGCATCCGTGTTATCGTAGCCGGTCTTGATACCGATTTCCGTGGAGAACCGTTCCCTGTTACCGCTGCCTTATTGGCGAAAGCCGAATTCGTTACCAAGCTGACCGCCATCTGCGTGAAGTGCGGCGCCCCAGCGACCATGAGCCAACGTTTGGTTGATGGCAAACCGGCTTCTTACGACGCTCCGATCATCCAAGTCGGCGCAGCGGAAAGCTATGAGCCTCGTTGCCGCCATTGCCATGAGTGCAAGAAGGCTAAATAAGGTTATTTGATACTCTTTTCTTTTTTCTGGCTTAATAAGCAAATCTAAAGGGGTTTTGCCGAGATATTGATGCAAATCAAAGGCCTTTTTTATGGTCCACTAAAGGAAAAAGATGCAATAATTCGTCTTTTGACTGTGGTGTCTTTTGTTTAGATACGGTCCTATAAAAATATGTTTTTATTGTTTGATTTGCTTATTTTTTAGCCCAACGGACTTCTTGTGGCTCTGATTTTGACTCTTTTTTAATGTGCGTTAGCAGAATTTTTGGTGATATATATGCGTCTAGAAGCAAAAGAAGGGTTGTCGGTTATATACACTCTCTTGTCGGCGAAGGTTGGGTTATCGGTAACGTAAACCCAATCGTCTGCTTGAGCGGCGTTATCAGTCACGTAGACCCATTCGTCGGCTTGTGCCGAATCTTTGACAATATAGACCCACATGATTAATCCTCCGACTTTTATTTTAGCGGTTAAAAGCGTTTCGCAAAGCGTCTATTGACATAGAGCGAACTTTAAGTGCTTTAATAAATCGGTATTTATGGAAGCCCAATTAATTGAAAACCAAACATGTCTCGTCCTTGGACCGGATTTTCATTTTGAAAGCAACGCCCATGGTGTTCGCCCTCTTTTAGAACTGATTGACTCCAAACGGAATTTAAAAGGGTTTTCGGTAGTGGATAAAGTGACTGGCAAAGCGGCCGCCTATCTCTATCTCGTTTTGGGTTTCGCCAAAGTTCACAGCCTTCTCATTAGCGAACCCGCCCTAAACCTTTTAGAAAGTCATGGCGTTCAGGTTACCTACGATAAAAAGATCCCTATGATCCTGAATCACGAGAGAACGGATTATTGCCCATTGGAAAAGTCCGTCATGGATGCTGCGTCACCAGAAGAAGCCCTTTCGTCAATCCGGAATACCGTAAAAATACTTATGGCTTTTAAAGGCAAACACTGAATTTATTCTATATCTTGATGTTTTATTGATAAGGCCATTTGTTTGGTCCTGTGGAATTAATCCGTTTCATCTCGCCATTTTAAGCAAAACGTTTTCTATGGCCTTGATTTGACGATGTCATGGAAAGTCAGCAAAGAAGTTTAGCCTTTTCGATTAATCATTTATAATTAACTTTATGCAAGAACCTTTAGCCTTCCGGATGCGCCCCTCTTCGCTTAGCGAAGTGATTGGCCAAGAAACCCTTGTTGGTCCGCAAGGCTTTTTAACTTCTTCCGTGGCCAAAAAAGCCCCTGTTTCGATGATTCTTTTTGGGCCGCCAGGAACTGGCAAGACCACGATTGCCGAGGCTTACGCCCGCGACATGAAGATCCATTACGAGAAGATTAACGCCGTCACGACTGATAAAGCCCATATCCAAGGGGCAATCGAAGACGCTAAACTCTTTGGCCACGCCATAGTGATCGTTGATGAAATTCATCGTTTGGATAAAGCCAAGCAGGATCTCCTTTTGCCGTATGTCGAAGACGGGACGTTCTTCCTTATTGGCGCGACGACCACCAATCCCTATATTTCTCTTAATCGCGCGATTAGAAGCCGCTGCCGTCTCCTCGAAGTCAAAACCTTAACAGAAGACGAAGTGGTAGTGGGCCTTAAGAGAGCCCTCGAATCGGAGAAGGGTCTCAATAAGTGTATTAAGGTGACCCCCGATGGATTTAAATTCATTGCTAAGTTAAGCGGTGGCGACCTTCGTTTTGCTCTTAACATGCTTGAAGAAGCCGCCATTCAATTCAGTGCCGGCGATAAAGTCGGAGTGAACGAACTGCAAACGATTGAAAGAGTGCCTAATTACGCGATGGATAAAGATGAAGAAGAACATTACGATTCGGTTTCGGCTCTTCAAAAATCCGTTCGTGGTTCGGATGTTAATGCGGCTTTGTACTATTTGGCTCGTCTTTGCATCGCGGAAGACTTGGATTCCATTAAGCGGCGTTTGCTTGTCACGGCCTATGAAGATGTTGGCTTAGCCAATCCGGCAGCCGTTCAACGTTGCCAGATGGCTTTAGAGGCGGCGGAGCAAGTTGGCTTCCCCGAAGCCGTCATTCCTTTGGGGTTTACTGTGTGTGAGCTCGCTTTGTCACCTAAATCCAAGGCGGCATGTGTTTCTATTCAAGACACCATGTCTTACGCCGCGACGAAACCTTTCTCCGTTCAAGATTACCTAAAGCTGACGCCTGTCAATGTTTCGGAAGAAGAAAAGTATCCTTATGATCGTCCAGATCTTTGGGAAAAGATTCAATATCTCCCCGATTTCCTAAGAACCATGAAGTTCTACGAACCCAATAAAATGAGCAAGTCCGCTTACGAGCAAACTCTCAATGAAAATTATGAAAGAATGCTGAAAAACGGAAGAAGCAACGATTTGCCTACATTAAAAAAGACTAAGTAAATACCGAAAGAAAACGCTTTCTTTTATTCTATGTAAACGTTTACATGGGCAAACGGCTTGCGGACCTCTAGTTTCCTGCTAAGATACCCTTCCTGCGAAATAGAAGGCAGGGCAGTTAGGAGGTACGTGAAGATGACTTATCAGAATGACAATCGTTCGCAAGAAGACGAGAACAATAATGAGAATCAGTCGGTTTTGGATAATTTCCTTAATGATGACTTATTCGTCGATTTTGTTCTTAACATCAACGATTCAAACAACTAAGGCTTAAAGCCTGAATGGAAAGCGAGACGTTTATTACGCCTCGCTTTTTTCGTATTATCTCTGTTTCATTATTTAATTATTCGGTTACAATAAAGAAATAGGTACCAGGAAACCTAAATGAATTTTAATTTATTGCCTTATATCATCACTGAAGGCTATTGCGTTTTGTACGCATTAACGGTCTTGATTCGTATAAACAGCTACATCGGCTCTCAAAGAGAGACCCGTCAATTACGGAATATGATCTATGCCTATGTTGGCATGCTCGTTTTTGATATTTTCGGGGAACTTTTCACTGCCAATATCATCGTGCCGCCAACCATTGTGCTTCGTTTGGTCAATTGCGCGACGATTGTTTGTATTTCTTTAGGCTGTTATTTTTGGTATCGGTTTGTTTTTGTGCGTTCTTTTCCTACGCCAAAACGTCCGACTTTGATAAATATTCTGATGTTTGTTCCTTTGGCCGCGATTATTATTTTTGATCTTGTTTCGCTTGGGACTGGAACTTTGTTTTATGTGGAGAATGGCGAATTTCAAACTACCGACGCTTTCACTTGGATTCAGGGCGGTGTCAACTATTTCTATCTCCTTGTTCCGACGGTTTATTCGGTCTATCGCTTCTTTATGAGTCATTCGCACATTGAAAAGGTCGAGAGTATAACTTTCGCCGTTTACATGGTGGCCCCATTAATCAGTGGCTTCCTTGAAGACATCGTTCCAACCGTTCCAATTTTGGCTCTCAATATTTTCCTTATCATTCATTTCCTCTTCGTCATGATTCAAAACCACCAAATTTATACCGATGCCTTGACCAATCTAAATAACCGTCGGCATCTAAACCAGTTTCTTGAAGAACAGCTACCTAAAGCCACGCCAGAGAAGCCCGTTATCCTCTTCATGATGGATATCAATGGCTTCAAGGCTATTAACGACACATATGGCCATGTTGAGGGCGATAATGCCTTGTGTCTCTTCTCCGATGTCTTAAAAGATATAGCGGTTCGCGACAATACTTTTGCGGCCCGTTATGGTGGCGATGAGTTTTGCCTTGTCGCGACCAAGACAAAGAAGAGTCCTGATGATATTGTTAGCGAAATCAGGTCCCTTTTGGCTGAAAGACAGCCTGAAAGCTCCAAGTTCATTATTACCGCCAGCGTTGGCTACGCCCAGATTGAGAAGCCGGAGAACGATCCCACGCTCCTTATCGAAAAGGCCGATGCCGCTCTTTACATCGATAAGCAAACCTGGCACGCCAATAACGATAATTAGGTTTTCTCTTTTTCTTGTTAGTCCCATAGCCTATAATTCATTGCGCTGGGCCCATGGCGGAATTGGCAGACGCGTTAGACTTAGGAACATAGAAAGTCACGCGCTTCCGTTCTCAAGAAAGCCCGTAACGATGCACCTAATTCGATAGCCTGCGGACAAAGAGGGGTGCAGACAAGCCCAAAATCGTCCGCATTTGCTCAAAAACTGCGCAAAATGCTCCACGAGGCTATGGCAGAAGGTGGTATCCTTGTTAGCGGGGCTAGATCATTCATCGAAACCCCTGCGGACAGTAATTCCTTCATATTCCTTCATGCGGACAACGCTATGGCAGTAAGTCTTGCGAAGTTGCGCAGTCTGAATAGGGGAGAAGCAACACTGTCGTCGGATGTTTGCGCGCCTGTGGTGTAATTGGTAGCCACGAAGGATTTAGGATCCTTTGGTTAACAGCCATGCAGGTTCAAATCCTGTCAGGCGCACCAGAAAAAGAACGGCCTTCGGCTCCCGGAAAGGGACCGAAGGCTTTTTTAGCCTCTCGGCTGGGTGAAAACATATGGATCCTAATTTCAAGCCTTATGAGAGCGGATTGCTGACCGTTGAAGAGAGATACCCTTGTGGGAAATCTATTGGTCAACGCGGGAGGGCGAATGTTTACTATCTCTGCAAGTGCAAATGCGGTAAAGAATTTATAGTCACGGGCGACGAGCTGAGCAAGCATCCTTATTCCTGCGGCTGCACTCCAAAACCGAAGTCCTGGAATGGCTCTCATAGCAACCAGTATGCTTTAGGGTATGGGGACAGAACCATGATCTGTATGCTGAAACCCGGAAGACATGTATATTCAAATTCTAAAACGGGTGTAGCGGGGGTGTCGTTCGATCCAAGGCGGAGGCGTTGGGTGGCAAAGATATGTTTTCAGCAAAAAACGCATTTCCTTGGCTACTTCAATTCAAAAGAAGAAGCCATTGCCGCCAGAGTCAAAGGAGAACATCAATATTACGACACGTATTTGGCGAGCCACAAGAATTGAAAAATACTGATATAATCGGAATTATTTAGATTTCTATGGTATAATTAATAAGAAGAATTTGTTTTGTTTCGGAGGTTTTTATGAAGTATCAATACAAAGTGATTCACGAGTCGGAAGAAAAGAATTTAGAGACTGAGCTTAACGCCCTTGGCCAAGACGGATGGAAGGTTGCTTCTGTCGTTTGGGACTACAACCAAAGCCTTTTCGTCGCAACTCTCGAGAAAGAGACAAAATAGTCTCATCTCTTCTCAAACTCAATACGTGCGTCGATCAAAAGGTTTTTTAGAGCATTCTTATTTTGATGGGACTCGAACGAGAAAATAAGATTGGGTTCGGCTGGAATTGCTCTTATAGGAAATGATAAAATCATTAAAGTTTTAATTTTTTAAGCCGGTTTGGCTGGAGGTTAAAAATGGGGTATCAAACCAAGAGCATCCGCGAAGCCGTCCAGCTCATCAGTCAAGGCAAAATGTTTTTGCCGGAGATCCAGCGCAAATTTGTCTGGAAGGAGAGCCAGATCGAAGGACTTTTCGACTCTATCATCCTTGGCTATCCGATTGGAACGTTTCTTTTTTGGAAGGTGACGCAGGACGCTATCGTCAGTCAAGATATGAACCTCTATGAGTTTATCCGTGATTTCCACGAGCGAGATAATTATCAAAACATAAAGGCACCGAACCCGCCGGTAAACAATTATGAGTTCTATTACGTTGTCCTTGATGGCCAGCAGCGCCTCTCTTCTTTGTACATCGCCCTTCAGGGGAGCATTGCGATGAAAAAGCCAAAAGCTTGGAAAAAAGCTGATAGATCTTTCCCTGTTAAAGAGCTATATTTCAACTTGGATTCTTCGCTCGAAGCTAAGGGAATAGATGATGAAGTCGTTCGTTTTAAGTTTTATGCTTCCGCCCCAAGCGAAGGCCACTGGTATCGGGTCAAAGACATCTTGGCGTTTGCAGACGTGATGAAAGTGGTTCACTACGCTTCGGACCACTCGTTTAGTGATAGCCAGGCAAACAATCTTATGGCTTTATTTGCCAAAATTAACGGTGTCAATGACGCGACAGGGAATTCGGTTATCAACTTTTATGAGATAGATGAACAAGACTACGATGACGTTCTCAATATCTTCGTTCGTGTGAACTCATCGGGGACGCCTTTGTCCAAAAGCGACCTTCTTTTCTCGACTATGGTGGCCAATTGGAAAGGCGCCAGGGGAAAGATTGATACATTCCTTAAAGAGTTAAACAAGCAAGGTGAGGGCTTTTCTTTTGGCATCGACTTTGTAATGCGCGCTTCTCTCGCCTTGGTTGATGCTCCTGCAAGTCTGAAGATTCAGAACTTTAAAACGGAGACCATTAGTAGAATAGAGACGAATTGGCCCGTTATAAGCCAAGCACTAGAAGACTTGGTTTCTTTTCTCGTGAAATTCGGCTTCTCCGATCAGTATATTTCATCTTATAACGCGCTTATCCCCATTGCGTATTACCTCAGCAAAGGTGGCTCATTAAAGGGCAATGAGATGGGCTTCCGGCGCTATTTATTCGTCGCTCAAATCAAAAACATCTTCGGTGTCGCGAGCAACGCCGCCATCGATGCCACAAGAGGCGCCCTTAAGGGAATTGACCCACAGAATACGCCATTTTCTCTTTCTTTATTCAAAAACATTCACTTGGTGGGGGACCGTGATTTCTCGCTCAATGAAACACTGGTTGACCGGTGTTTTGAGGACTTCAACCTCGGGCGGGAGACTTTTATGGTTCTCTCCCTTCTCTACCCCGAGTTGAAACTCGACCAGGTGCAATGGCACCAAGACCACGTCCATCCATTCGCCGGATTCGATACGAAAAAGATTTCGAAACTCATTTCAGACAAAGACCAAATCCAGCGGTGGCAGGAAATGAGAAATAAGCTTCCCAACCTCGAGTTGCTTGAGGGCAAGGAGAACGAGTCAAAAAACGACTCAACGCTTGTAGAGTGGCTCAGGAAAGGCAACAAGGTGAAATACCTTCCCGAAGGAATCGACTATTCAGTCACGAACTTTGAGGAATTCTACGAAAAGAGGAAATCTCTAATGGTCAACGCCCTTAAGTCGGCCTTGGGGATGGAATAATGTATTATTACCCCGCTTATCTCAGTAAAAAATGCTGTGCGACGTGCGAGCATTGCCTGGTTTCAAGGGAACTCACCCATCCTGTTTTCGGCGAACCAAAGGTCCAAATCAACGGGGATCCGGCTGGCTGCGCTGCCGATAAAACGATCTCCTATCGAGGAACAACACCCAACCCAACTGATTGGAAATGCAGAAAGTGGGAAAGATGCTCCCTTGTTGAATTGTACTTCGAGAAGAAAAAAGAAAATCACGATGAACAGACTGTTATCTCAAATAGTGACGCTCAAGTCGAAATGGGCAGTTCGACACCTGCATCCCGGCTTTTTAGAAAATCGGCCACTGGGGCGAAGGAACCCCATCCGAAAGGAATTTTGATTTCTGGTATCATCGTCTCTGCTTTAGGATTTGTCCAATTCGGCTTCAACCTCGCCGGGATAATCATTTCGAAAGGCATTGAAGCAAAAATCGACACAAATACCACATCAGGCGCTCATGAACTTGCTAAAGAAGAACAAAACGACATCATTTTGTGGGTAATGGGTGCGATTGGCGCAGTCGTTTTGATGGTGGGGGCAGTATTGCTTATCGACTATGCTCGCCTAAAGAAGAAAAAATAGCTTTTGTCAAAGAGGCGGTGCTTATCTGTTTTTCTTTTCTAGCAGCACACGAAAGTGTTGCGAGAAAGTCACCATGAACGCTTGCAATTTTCGGTGCTGAGGAGCAAATGCCTGAGCAATCTCTCCGTTTTCGGCCATTTTTCGTCCTGCTCCTTCACCCTGAA